>Ga0209700_101896_pt1 | contig 43351 bp, 19 predicted proteins | sample SiratroredBW_FD_187528 | JGI IMG/M metagenome (GOLD analysis project Ga0209700, IMG submission 187528) | Root nodule microbial communities of legume samples collected from California, USA - Siratro red BW (SPAdes) (version 2) | ecosystem: Host-associated > Plants > Roots > Nodule | place: USA... | reverse complement strand
TTTTTAGTTTTTTTTTTTTTTTTTTTTTTTAAGTTTTTCTTACATTTAAGTCGATAAAACTCATTTTATCAAATCGATATGACACAAATAACTAAATTAACTTAGTAAGAGGAATGAAAGTAAAAATTATATTTTCTCTCTCTTTTACACATGAACTGTGTTTTCGTTCTTCTTTTTTAAGTTTTTCAACTTTTTTCTTAAGTTCGTATACTAAAATTTATCTTTTTCAATATTTGACTCTACTTTCTAATAGTTGGTAAGTTGATAGTTGGTAAGTGGATAGTTTGTATTCCATCATTTTTCAAATAAAGTTAAGTGTCTTTTTTTAAATCTTTTTGTTTATTTTTTATTTTTTATGATTGGGATTTATCTTAGTTTGATCAGTTGAGTAAAATGAATTTTTTAACCTGTTTAATCTTATAATGTAATTTGATTATGTTTGGTTATGTAGTTTAGGTCTATAAAATTTTGAAATTCTTAATTTGCTGGAGGTGTTTCTTGTAATTTGAATGTTTTTTCAAATAAGAAAAATTATCATTTTTGCACCTTTGTAAGTAAGTTAAAGATAAATTTTAAGTTAAACCTAAGGAATGAGAACACCATTTTAATTTGTTTTGAAATGTAAAATAATTAATATCTATTGTTTAATTGTGAAGTTTGAATTAAATGATGCACTAAGTTTTAACATGAACTTTGAGATAATTGATTTTCAAACATAAACAATTGAAGCTAATTAAATTTGTAAGATTTGGACACTTTGAAATTATGAATTTTATGAAAATCATTGGATGATCATTTTGTTTGTTTAATGAAATTCATTTGATTGAAAATTAAAGAGGTTTGGTTCTTGGATGAAATTCAATTTAGTAAAATATAAGAATTTTATTTGTTAGACGAGACAAAAAGACCTTCGGTTCAGTAAGCAAAATAATAATTGACCAAATTTAGATGCGTGCTTAATTTGCTAAAAAACATAATGATGATTGAGCGGATATATTATTTTCTAAACTAAAAATAATATATTATGAGAGACACATCAAATGTAATTTTATTGATCGAAAAATTCAGTTATATTAAAAATGTTTTAAATTACAAGCTTATCTTATTTTATGTATTTGTTTTGTTTTAAGATATTTGTTGATCAGTGTTACATGTATAGTAAATATTATGACTCGTCAATAAGCAGATGAAATTTTATTTCTTTTTAATAAGTTTTCTTTGATTTTTTGTTATATTTTAAGATTTCTGAAAAAATAATATATATTTCGTAATACTTTATAAATGACATATATATGTTGATATAATTTAATTATCTATTTACCCGCGTGATATATCAATATGATGTACCGAATGATGTTACAAATAGCAGTTTTAGTTTCCCGTTCTTTCAATTTCTTTTAATATTTTAAATGTTTCTTAATTTAGTCTTATTGTTTTTAAACATTGAGTTATTAATTTTGTTTTTCATTAAACATAATAAGGAGATACTATATACAAGACATTTGTTATTAAAATTCATATACGAAGTAAACAGTGATGACATATTACGTGTGTTTGTTGCAACATTGATATTGTCAATTTAATGGAAAAAAATGATGTTAAGTAAAATGAAAAAGCTATTAAACCTAATAGTAATTATTAAAATAATATATAAATTATTTTTTACTAAGTGTTCAAATATTTTATTAAAAATATTTTTTTTCGAAAAAAAATTTGCTCAATATAAATCAAATTTTTAAAAAATACACTTGTATTAATCATAGATTAAATAATTTATATTCGATTAACCTAATAAATTTATAATTTTTAAAATATTAAATTCAAATTAAGTTAAATTGGTCAACATATCTTAAGTACTTATACCTTTAATGAACTTAATTTCTACAGAATGAATTGAACTTGTAACATGGGAATGATATGATTGGAGACTAACAAGTCGTAATTAACAACGACATGTCACATGTGAAAATTATATATATATATATATATATATATATATATATATATATATATATATATATATTTTATCAATGATCGATTGTAAGATAAAATCTATTAATTATTCTTATTACTGAGCTGTATTAGGTTGAACACATGTTATAGTATCTCAAGCCAGAACTTTGGATATAATCCAAGCTTCCTGACTAATGCTCAAGCATAATAGAACTTTATTTGTTTTTTTATTTTTTATTTTAAAGCTAAACATAAACATGATAAAATAGGACAAAAAAAATAATTTAAACTTCAAATAGTATATTTTAATAGGGTAGGTTCAAGTCGAGTATTTTGTTCGACTTATTTTGTCATCTTTAAAGAAGACTAGATGGTAAACAAAATTAAAACTAGACAATAAATGGAGAAGAAAGAAAAATATAGTGAAATCTAAAATCTTAAAATGAGAAGTTTTTATTTTTATTTTATTTTGCTTTCAAAAACGAATTCACAATTTAATGATTTTAAAATTAATTTCAATTCGATTTTATCTAAATATGTCTTCGTTTTAAACTTTAATTTGAAAAGAACTTCTCCCCATCCCATGTAGGGTTTAATTATACTCTTACATTTTAGGTTGTAATAATCTAAGCTCAATTTTATTTTGGTCCAACTTATGATTTCACTCAAATTAGGATGGTTGGTGTTAAAGTTTAAGTTGGAACCTCCTATTTTATATATAAATAACACTTCGAATAACATGTAAAAGAGAAAGTTGAATGTGGTCCATTGATAAAGACCAGTCTCATAGTTTTATCTCTTCAAATATATTGGTTTATTTTATTTTATTATTTACTTTTAATTTTTTTTAAAATGTAAATAACCCATGTGTTGATCGTTTGGTTTGCAGCGTGATTGAGCGATGCTCACAAAATTTAATTACATTTTTAAATTGGTTCAATCTAATCCAATTGTGTTTTATTCAATGATACTGTTAACACTCAATTTCGTCCAGGCGAATAAATTATTTCAAATTATAAAATAATACAAAAATTAAAATAAAAGTGTGTGTCATCTAATTTTATTATACTTTGTCATTTAAATAAAAAAGAGAGACTTTGATTCCATTACATTCTATGAATAAATTAATAAAATAAAATTCATACAAAAAGAAATAGTAAGAAATCAATCTATTAAAAATTTGTTTTAAAAAAATAATAGTAATAATAGTAATTAAAAAATATATATCAAAATTTTTCACTAAGAGAAAACTAAAAATGTGATAATTAAAAGATAACAATTAAAAAATAATAATAATTAAAAAAAACGAAAATAACAAATAACAAATGAATAAATATAAAATAATTAATAATTAAATAATAAAAACAACAAAAATAAATATATATTAAAAAAAAGAGAGAATAAATAATAAAAAAAGGAAGACTGTTTTCAAACTGCTTACTTGATTTACTTGATTTACACGTTTAAGATAATAAATAAATAATAAAAAAATAACAATAAAAAAGAATGAGTCAATGGCAGTATTTGTTTTTAAAAAAGATAAATATAAAAATATTTGTAAATAATAATTTTGAAACTGCTCAGATAACAACTCATGTTCTCCACTTAAATAAAAATAAAATTAATAATAAATAATAGATTTTTACCGTTGGAAAATGTTTTCATTCCTGGGTAGATTCATTTTAATATTAATTTTAAAAAATTAAAAAAATAATAAATATGAATGAGTCAAAGAGCAGTAACCTCTCTGAACTGAACTACTGACATTAAAAAAATTATCAATTAAAATAATATGAAAAAAAAAGAAATAGAGATATTAGTCAAAGGAAGAAAAGAAAAGGACAAGAATTTTTGGGGATTGAAAAAAAAGAGAACGAGAGAAAATATTGAGAAGAGAGAAAAGAAGAAAGCACATTGAGAAAGAAAAGACTAGGCAACAGGTATGTTTTTTTTCCTTTTTGTTTGTACATTCATTCATGGCATAAAATAAAAAGCACTCACAATTATTCCTATTTCATCAACATGCATCTCCATGAACGCATAATTTCACTCACGAAAAAAATGCAAGCTTCGAAACCCTTCAGCGAACCTTACAAGCACCACATCTCGACAAAAACGCCCCTCACAACTACCCAAGAACAGAACTACGTATACCCTGATTTTCTATCCTGTATAGAGATACGTAGAGCGAGGTAAAATCCTTGTCGGGCCCCTATTCAAAAAAATATATTTTTGTTTGTTGTTATTTGCATTCTATTTCTGTTTTTTTGGGAAAAATAAATATTTCTAAAAATCACACTCTTTTATTTTACTTGTTTAATTAAAGGTACCGCCTTAGGGCGGGCGTTGTGGGGTGCTAGTACCTTCCCCACACGTAACTGACTCCCGGACTCTAAATCTGATTTTGCAAACTTGCCTTATCTGACTTTTTTTGGTTTTCCATAGTTTTTTCTTTAATAAATTATGGTGGCGACTCCATTATTTTTCAAAAAAATAAATTATTTTTGGACAGCTGCCCCGTCATGATCCCGGTTGCGACAGATACAGTTAAGAAATTAAGTAGAAACTAAGTATTAGTATATGATGGACTAATACAAAAGATAAGGACTAATTATAATGAACAACTTTGTATTTATCACTTTCTTTTTAAATACAATTTTGAGACATATTTACATAAAATCTTATAGCTTCTACCGAGTATAAAAATACAACATTTATATTATATCATTTTGTCCAAAATATATGATGAAATGAACTAAAGTATAACAATACAAAAGCAAATAACTAAATATGTATATACGAGAGAGTTTCTAAGATATTTTTTTTCAATTCTTAATTGTTGGGAAAAATTTGAGAAGATAAATACTAGAAAGACAAATAAAAACAAGAACTGAGTCAATATTTTAGAAAATATAAGAAAATGACATTATCTTTAATTTAAAACTTTAAAAATACTTTTTTTATATGTTTCTTAACTTATTTATTTTTACTTAATATAAAATTTAGACTCATATTTTAATATTTAACTATTTTTAATAAAAAAAAATATTGAACTCAATTATTTTTGTGGACACTATTTTGGTCCCACAACTAACATCAAGTTAAGAGATTAACAAATGCTGGAGAAACAAATGATATGAAATCAGTAATAGGTGATAGCTCAGCTAATGCATGGAATATTAAAAACCAAGTGTGGCAACAAGCAAATAACAAATGTTATTGGAACAATCACAAATTTCTATACTTAAATATCTTTTGATCGATTATAATTTAAACATCCATCATCCATGGAAAAGGAGAATATTCGCATGCACATGGTTAATTGAATTGGCTTATAGGGCTTAAGATTTTGTCCCGTTCGATTACCAAAATTTTGATTACATCATCACAACCCTAAGCATGTTAGTTCTCATTCTCATTGTTTAAATACCATAATTGTCTCCATTCGTAGTTATTTTAACCCAAAAAATTTGAGTGTAAAAAATCTTATATGATGAAGTCTCACCAAATATATGCAGATGTATGTGCTGCAAAAAAAAAATAAAATTCATGAAGGTTTAATCATATAAGTTCTTCACGTGTGATTTTAATCTTTTAATGATGTTTAAATTTAACTTTTCATTTAATGTTGTTACAATCAAGGTTTTATTACTTTCTTTGTTCATATAAAAATTATTTTTCACTCAAAAATTTCAAGACAAGTTTGAGATTAAAATAGTTTAAAGTGTTCACAAGTAAATATTTGATTATAATCATTTAGCCTCTAAAGAGGAAAATAAAGCTGACCTGATCAGAAATAAATGAATAAATAAATAAATAAATAAATAAGATATAAAATAAAAATGTACGTTACTATAATTTTTTTATATCTGTTATTATTTTAAAAAATCAAGTAAACAAAATCAAGCGTAACCAATTGTATCTTTATTTTTAAATATAATCCCTCTGTTCTTGACTATACAATTAATCATATTCTCAACATAATAATCAATAGTGTTTTACAGTTTTTATTCTTTCTTCAAAACTAAATAATCCAGCTTTTCTTTGTTTTTCTTTTTAAATAGAAGTCATGCTTTTATAGATAACTTTTTTTTTTTTTTTACTTACAATATAATAAATATAAGATTTTCCAAGTTCATATGAACAATTTCTTAGCTTATAAAAATTTAAATTTGTATCATTCACCAATATATTTTTCTAGTTGAGAAAAAAATATCATTTTCTCAAATTTTTTCCAAAGAATTGTTAAAAATATATTTTATTAACAAAAATTGAAATTTATATAAAAAAATATCCAAAAATAGACAATATTAAATAAATTTTTAAAAAACTAACTTCATACCAAATCACTCTCGGTTTAAACAAAAAATATGAATTTCACACATTTTATTAAGCAATTTTAAAAACAAAAATCGTACATCCAAGCCAACTTCTATATACGCAACTTCTGTATTAAAGTGATGTCAATTAGAAATTGATCTTAATAATTTTTCTTTTTTAAAAAATTTCTGTCAAAATTGCACCATTGTCCCAGTTGTTTTGTTTGTGTCAGCAATTATATTTAATTAATAGTAGGATCTATAATCTGAACTCTGTGCTGTAACTTTCACGTCCTTAAACCATTTTTTGTAACTAAGCACTTTTTGATATTGCGTAAGCTCAGTCAGAATCTCCTTTTCCACTCTCCAAACAAATCGCAGAAGACAACCTCACACCAATAAACTAAAAGGGTATCAAGAATATACTGGAATTCTTCATTTCATATTTTGGAACTTCCACAAAGTCAATTCTAAAATGCTACCAAACACTGTTCATACATTCATCATCTTTTGTTGCCTTTCGATGCTGCTAAAATCATTTGTTTTCTTTTGCCTAGTTTTGATTGGACTCACTCTCACTAATGTATTTATTTATCATATATATTCTTTCCAGACACTTGTGATACAAAATAGTAGCATAGTTTTATATCATTATTCATAATATTATCTGCAAATTAGTTTATGCCTAGCTGGTTGTGGATTTCTCGCTGTTCTTCAAACACTGTAGGGGTGTGAGGGTGCAGTTCATCATCTAAACATTCGAATTGATTTTATCATATATTTTTTATTAACGTTTTAGTAAATGCTATTGAGTGACACTTGTCATGCACTAGAAAAGTTATGTATATTAGGGTAGGAGGGTTACTGTGTAAGATGAAGAAAGTGAAAAAAAACAAATACACAAATTTTATAACACTAACCAAGGTTTGAGGTCCTAGAGTTTAGAACTATCTACCTGTTTAATTATTTTCAATTCAATATTAGGTGGTCTATATATAAGAGTACTCCAATTAAGTTTCCACCAAGTTCCACCTTTAGTTTTTCATCATTTGTGATGGATTATGAGCAATTTGATTTCTCATTTGGCCCTCCTTACATGAACCAACTCCAAGAGTGCTGCTTAGAAAATGCATTCCCTTTCCAAACAGAAGATATATCATCACCAAATACCATCCTGGATGAAATGTTTGGTCAAGAGTCTGTGGAGGGCTTGCTTCTGCAACACACAAACAACCAGGACTTTGGTTTCATGAATCATAATGATCCACTGGAGATTGAATTCTGTCATGGATTTGCCCCTAGTCCTGAGGAAAATGTGCGTGTTTCAATGGAAGAAGAGGATTCTTGTTTGAAGAGAATCCAAGCAGAGCTAATGGAATCGACTAGTTTAGCTGATCTTTTGTTAACAGGAGCTGAAGCTGTTGAAGCACACAACTGGGACCTTGCTTCAGACATAATTGAGAAACTTAATAACTCGTCATCTTTAGAAACCGGTGATGGTTTGTTGAACAGATTGGCTGTGTTCTTTACTCAGGGTCTGTATTATAAAAGTACAAATGCCCCTGAACTGTTGCAGCGTGGTGCTGTTTCTACACACACAAATGCTTTCTGTGCGTTTCAGGTTCTCCAAGAACTGTCTCCCTATGTGAAATTTGCTCATTTCACCGCAAACCAAGCAATCTTAGAAGCCACAGAAGGTGCTGAGAATGTTCACATCATTGATTTTGACATCATGGAGGGAATCCAGTGGCCACCTTTGATGGTTGACCTTGCAATGAGGAAAAATACTACTTCCCTTAGAGTATCAGCCATCACTGTGGACCAGAGAGGTGCTGCTTCTGCTCAACAAACAGGAAGAAGGCTCAAAGAGTTTGCAGCTTCTATCAACTTTCCATTTGTGTTTGACCAAATCATGATGGAAAGAGAAGAAGATATTCAAGGAATTGAACATGGTCAAACAGTCATAGTCAACTGTATGATACATCAGTGGATGCCTAATAGGAGCTTCTCACTGGTGAAAACTTTTTTGGATGGTGTGACCAAATTGTCCCCAAGGCTTGTGGTTTTAGTGGAAGAAGAGCTATTTAATTTTTCTAGGCTGAAATCCATGTCCTTTGTGGAGTTCTTCTGTGAGGCTTTGCATCACTACACTGCACTTTGTGATTCACTTGCTAGTAGTCTATGGGGTAGGCACAAGATGGAGATGACCCTGATAGAGAAAGAGATTTTGGGGCTCAGAATCTTGGACAGTGTGAGGGAGTTTCCTTGTGAGAGAAAGGAGAGAAAGGTTTGGGAGGAAGGGTTTTATTCCTTGAAAGGGTTTAGATGTGTTCCTATGAGTACATGTAATATTTCACAAGCAAAGTTCTTGGTAAGCCTCTTTGGGGGAGGGTATTGGGTCCAATTCGAGAAGGGTAGGTTGGCCTTGTGTTGGAAGTCAAGGCCTTTGACTGTGGCTTCAATCTGGGTGCCAAAGGGTTATTCGAGTGATAAAGTCAACTAGATTGATTCTTTGTTTTTTTAGTTGTCAAACTTAGTTTTCATTTTTTACTTTTGAGCTGTTTATATAGGTTAAGTTTCTGTAATTCATTTTTAAAATTAGTTTAATACGTTTATATTTCAATTACATGTATATTCGTGCAATGAGCTCCTCTTCTTTCCTATTCCCTTGTCTCCTATCCTCATCCTTTTTTAAAATGTATTATGAGACTTCCCTATACCCAAAAATAAAAAAGTAAATCAGGGATACAACAAACTAATAATCTTCTTAAACATTATTTGAATAAGAAAATCTTTAGTTGAGTCACATGACAGGCTGTCAGTCAGAAGTAATATGCTAAACCAGATCCGGCTTTAAATGACAACTGTTATTTTGTTGGGCAAGAATTAAGATCTGAATTCTTTAATTAGAATGCTTGAATATTTCACTTTATGGACTTTATTAAAAGAAGTATGAAATCATTCAGAATTCGGCAAGCTGCAATGAACATAAACCAGACAACCAGTGAGACAAATAACTATAAGATGGTGTTTAGCCCACCTTTCCCAAAGTGCCATTCAGTGTTCTGGCAAAATAAAATTTCCAGCTACCAATCTATCTAGCAGTCATGGTGGTAAAGTCTTAGTAATGTAGAAGGATGCAACTTTCAATAGCCGCATGCAACTCGTTCCAAGATAAGATAAATTTACATAAAATATTAATACACAGATCTCCCTTAAGGCTTAAGCGTGCTTGTTTGAACTACCTCCCTTATTTTATATATTATTCTTACAAACCATTATTTAGAAAAATAAAATTTCACACATCTATCTCACTTCTATTTACAAAGTATGGACTATGCACGCAATCCTGTAATTTTCTAAATATGCAGAGTGCAGGGTGCAAGCAATTATATGTAGAAACACTTAACTGAAATTTAGCGACGACCACCAAACAAAAAAGAATAAATCAAAGTTCCACAAACTAAACTATGGAAATGGTGAGCCTAAATGTGAGAAACATGGCTCCTAAAATGCAAACCTATCAGCATAAATGAACAAAGAGAAAGACTTCAGAGAACGGGTACAACTACAATACTGCTTCATCGAGCACAAAACATGTAATTTCACAGCTAAATCAACAAGAAAACCAGCGAAGTTCCAAGAGTCAATATTAAATATCTATTTCACTATAAGAGATTCCGAATACATAATATTGATCGGATCAATGCATTTTATAAAGTTACACGACCACAATTTGAGTGTTACACAGAAGGAGTAAAGAATGCCTCATCAAAGCTAAAAACAACATAAATCATAACAAAAATTAAACAAAAAAATTGATCATGGGGAGAAGAGTGTTCACTCGGCTGCAGCTTTTGCATTCCGAAATCCTTTCTTCAATTCAGCATATCTTCTCATGCAAGCCGCTTTGGATCTTCCGGGAACCGCCGCAGCAACCTTCTCCCACCTCATTGAAATATCCTTAGGAAACGTTTTCAATGCATTCAGCAAGGCGATATCCTCACCAGAACTCCAACCATTCTCAACAGCTTTCTCCACCGTCACCGAATCCTCACCCCCATTCTCCTCCACAACCCTCTTATCCAACGCCTTCCTCTTCTTCAAGAACAATGCATAAGACTCCGAATCGTCCACTTTCTTCTCCCCCAACTCCTTTGCCTTCTTTATCACACTCTCCACACCGTGCCTTCCGCCGAACGCCGCCGCTATCGCCTCCCACCGCCCCGGCTTCCCCACCGGATTCTTCACCAACTGCTTCTTCAGCACCTCCACATCCTCCTCACTCCACTCCTTCTCCTCCACCACCGCCGAAACCTTCTCCACTCCGCCGCCTCCTCCTCTCTTCTCCGTAGCGCCTACAGACACCACCGGACCGATGGCGGCGGCTTCCTCGGGCCTCCGCTGTCTGGATCGCCGCTGCTGAGGCTTCCTAGCGTCGTCGTCGGTTTCGGGCTCCGGATCAGGAAAGTTGACGACCTCGCCGAGACCGACGCGGACGTCGCCGCCGGTGAGGGAGGGGGGAGCGAAGGGGCCGATGAGGAGAGAGAGCGCGAGCCAGAATAGGAGCGATTTGAAGGGTTCAGATTCGAAAAAGAAGAGAGATAGAGCGAGGAAGAGCGAAGAGAGAGAAACGGTGACGAAGAGGAACGGTTTGGTAGGTTTGTGGTTCAGGTGCGGCGGTTCGGTGCTCGCAACGGCACCGGACTGGAACACGAACCTTGGCCTCGCGTCCTCGTCCAGGAACTCCATTCTCGCACAAACAATTGAAACGAAAACGCCAAAATCATAAAACGTCATCGTTTACGTTTTTATATTTGGGGTCAGCATCCTTATTGGGCCAAGTGGTTTAGGCCCATTAAGAATGTTTTCCCGTTATTAATATACATGTATAAATATCAGTATATATTGGTATATATAGTCCCATGAAGAATGGGAAAACGACAAGTACAAGGACAGTGTGTGATGGTGTGTGACGGCGATGTGGAATGTCGATGACGGAGACAGGAACAAACAATGATTGTGATCTGTGAAGATATTTATGTACAAGGAAGAGAATTAAGATAGATAATTATAAATAGAGAGCAGTGTTTTCGTCATACAAAACAAGTGCCGTGTTTTTCATTTCCCAAACTTCGTATCTCCATTGTTCAGCTAATTCTTCAATTTCATTTAGGGTTCTGTTTCGACAATCAAGTTCTAGAAGCCGCTCTTGAGGTAAAAACAGAAACTGGGCTGCATTCATTTTTTTTTTCTCTTCCTACATTCACGTAATTTCCTGACTGTGACCTGGTGCAATTTTGAAATTCGTCCTTTGTATGTATGCTTGCGTTTTCAATTTGGCGATTTCGAATTGAACGTAGGTTTGGATCACAGTGCCGTGAAAATGAGTTTGGAGGGGACAGAAAGTTCAGAAGAGGGTGCAGGTTATCTGGAGCCTCCTGATCCTGACTTTCTTGAAACTGATCCTACTTGCACCTACATCAAGGTAATATGATTGTTTTCATTTGTTTATATTTATTTTCTCTCTGACAAAAATAGAATTACATATCAATGAAGTAAGCTAATTCTGCTTTTGCATTTACAACAGTACAAAGAAGTGATCGGCAGAGGAGCATTTAAAACTGTGTATCCGTTACTTTTTTAAGATACTTGTTTGCTTTCGATTCTTTGGCGGCATTGTAACTACAAGACAATTTTTTATTTTATCATGGACTGTTTTTACTGTGCTGCTGAAATTAAAACATTTTTTTACTGCCAGAGGTGTCTAGGTGTTCGATATAACGCTATGCTTTAGAAAAAGAGTTTTACGATTAGGACTGACCTTGATTGTTTCTAGTCATGTATGTTTTCCTTAGAACTTTTGATTAATCAGTTACAAGGCATTTGATGAAGTCAATGGAATTGAAGTTGCGTGGAGTCAGGTTCAGATTGACGAGGTGTTACAGTCCCCCGGTGACTTAGATAGGCTGTATTCAGAATTACACCTCTTGAGATCACTGAAGCACAGCAACATTGTAAGATTCTACAATTCCTGGATTGATGACAGGCGCAAGACCGTTAATATGATTACGGAGTTGTTTACCTCGGGTAGCCTCAAACAGTATGTTCACCTTCCATTTCGTACATATTATCAACATCCTTGTGTTTTTTATTGTGAAATCAACCTTTTTGTTAGTGGATGCAATGCATGATATAGGTTTCGTAAAAAACATAAGAAGGTTGACTTGAAGGCCGTCAAAGGATGGGCAAGACAAATTTTAATGGGCCTAAACTATCTCCACGGTCACAACCCACCAGTTATTCACAGGGACCTGAAATGTGATAATATATTTATCAATGGTCACCAAGGAGAAGTTAAAATTGGAGATCTTGGGCTAGCAACTTTCTTGGATCGAAGTAATGCCAAGAGTGTAATTGGTATTCTCTTCTTTTTCTCTGGCTTTCTTGTTCCATTGATATGTATTGATCTTTTGCGGAGTTAAATGTTAACATAAAAATTTAATCATTTTCTCAACTCACCGTGATAGCAATAGTAATAGACCTTGATTCTTTGTCCCAACGCTTTTTGATTAATATACTTGTTCTATTTAAACCTACCTAATCCTGGTAGGAACCCCGGAGTTTATGGCACCCGAGCTGTATGATGAAAATTACAATGAATTAGCTGACATATATTCGTTTGGCATGTGCATGCTTGAGTTGGTGACGTCTGAGTATCCTTACAGTGAATGCAGAAACTCAGCCCAGATATACAAGAAAGTTTCATCCGTGAGTATCTCATGATTAACAAGTTTCTTTCTTTTTTCCACAGGCTATGGCTAAGATTATTGGGTCACACAATATTTGACTTTGCAGGGTATAAAACCTGTTGCTCTTTCCAAAGTGGTAGATCCAGAAATGAAATCATTTATTGAGAAATGTCTAGTCCCAGCATCTCAGAGATTGTCAGCCAAGGAGCTTCTGATGGACCCGTTTCTTCAAATGAATGCTTCAACAAAGAAGGGTCCTTTTCCATTGCCACATATTGTTCTTCCCAAATTGGGAGCCTCTGAAAGTCGTTGTATGGTGTCAGAAGGTCCTGCTAGTGCACGTAAAGGAGACATTTCAATGGATCTTGGCGACACCTGTGAGCTTCCAGCGATCACTGTATTTCGTAAATCCACTGATGATGCATCATGTTCTACAAGTGCTGAGATAAGGAGGCAGGAGAGAGGTGATATTTTCTTTCTAAAAGGTGAAGAAAATGATAAGAACTCTGTATCATTGGTTCTGCGGATAGCTGATCAAGGAGGTCAGTATATAATTTATAACTTATTTCTACTCTGTAACAACTGTTTTTAAATTCATTGATGAGAAGTTATATCCTTTGTTTTTTACGTGCAGGACGAGCAAGAAATATCCATTTCATTTTCTACCTTGACAGTGACACTGCTGTCTCAGTTTCAAGCGAAATGGTTGAGCAACTTGAACTTGCTAATCAGAATGTTAAATTCATAGCTGAGTTAATAGACTTGCTATTGATGAATTTGGTTGCTGACTGGAAACCCTGTGTAGCAATTGATCACTTGGTTTCTCCTAGTAATAAACAAACTCTTGTGAGCCAAGAGGGAGAATTGAAGTCGGTAAAATGCACGGGCAGCTCAAAAGATTCGACTGAAGATTTAGGTCCCTCTACCTCATCTGCAACATTAGCTTCAAAAGAAAACCTTGATAATATGGATGTCGATGGGGCTTTATCTAACGAGTGCACTGATCTTCAGAAAGCAACCAAGGCAGATGATCTATGCTCTGAGAAGTCGTATGCATCTGCAACAACTGACTTCAATGATAATAAGTTTTCTACGGTTTCATTTATGTCTGCTGAATCAGAATTTGATGGAGGGAGTCAATCCTCATCTGCATTTGAAATTGGGGCATCATCTGATTATAAGAGCAACAAGTTTTTGGACATGGACGGCTTCTCTGATAGTCTCAACATTGTTTCCTCCTCGTCTGAACTTGAGGGTGAGTTGAAATTAGAGCTAGAAATGATTGAACAGAAGTATCAAGAGGCAATGAATGATTTATCCCAAAGAAGATACCAGGCCATCTTGGAGATTAGAAGGAGAAAGTCAGAAAAAATGGTATCATAGTATAGTTTCAGTAGTTTTTTTTTCTCGTGGTTGGGATGAGGCGAGGGATATCAGGTTTTACTAGTGTTTTTTAATAGTTTTACCTGTTGTGTTGTGTCCCATCCTTTCTCTCTCATGCCGGTGAAGTTAAAATGTAAATACTGCGGTGTGATTGAATGTTCCTTGTTATGCACTTGGCAACAAGTTTTCTTTTCATGGATATATTGAGTTCCTCTGCTCTATTCAAATTAATTTTTAATAACATCGTACTCGTACACGTTATTTTATACAAAATCTGTAGTTTTGTCTGGCATGTATTTAAGGTATATTTAGACAAGTTTTTTTTTTACAAGTCTTTTTATAAATACTTTTAGGAGAAAATAATAAAAAAATATTTTTTATAAAATAAAACTAATTTACATAAAAATAGAAAAAAAACATTAATAAAACTATTTGAACAAAATTATTTGAGTTTTTTTTTTCTTATTTAAAAGCTTTTAGGAAGAAACTTATCCAAACATAATCAAGATTGTATACTTGATAATTTAAAATTGTTTTTCCTAAATCTAAAATAAACTGGTGGTAAATATGATCTAATTATTGTTTATGACTAGTATCGGCACGACTTTACATATATTTTGGATTTTGGACTTGCCTTTGCATTATCAAAATCGTTCTTTACATTGTTAACTTTTTATTTGAATTGTTTTTTTTTTATCAAAATTAATTCAAGTGATTAGAAGATACAATTTAAATAATACCCAATTGTTTTACACGTGTTAAAGTAAGAACACAATTTTAAATAAAAATATTTAATAAGTGCTTAAGATATAATTAAGATAAATAGTACTAATATTGAAGTTGTTGTTTATTTAGTTTTATAATACTATGTTAACTTGTTGAGGTAAATATATGTGCATTTTTAGGAAAATTAATTGATAAATTGATAATAACGTAATTTGGTGATACTTAACTAAAAAAAATTACAACTCGTAAAAAAGTGCGAGGGTTTACATTGAAAAGTATATAATTTGATATTTTATTTTCTTAAGAAATATTTTAATGAATTTCACATTATTTTTAAATAAATATGTAAATATCACATTCATAAAGCAATTTCATTTAAAAATCTTCTACTCTTCTAGAGTCAATTTTCACTGTATAATCTACAAGTTATGATTGATGTTGAAGTTATATAAATATAATGTATGGTCGATGCTAAAGTTTAGACATTGGATTCAAATTCACATGGAATAAAAGTTTTGTAATTCTTGAATATTACTTTTGAATATGTTGAAATAAATTTCATCATATTTGAAAAGTACAAGACTTAGTAATTAAAATTAAATAAATTAATAATAATAGTTACGAATTACTATTAATCTAGTTTTAAAAATTTCTGATAAAAAAAAGTTGTTTAAAGAAATGAAAGAAAGAGAAGAAAAACAAAAAGAAAGTGTTTTTGGCGGGAGAGAGAAAATTCATTCGAACCTTAAAGAGATTGCGCCGCGGGCCTCAACGTTTTGCCTTTGCCTGCGCAAATTCCACCCTACACAGACAAGAAAAGAGTTTCTGAGAAAACCCGCAACGACACCTTTCTCCGTCGTTTCGAGATGGACGTGGAGCTCAAGTCGGCGAGAGCCGCACACCGGAACGCGAAGGCTGAGGGAAACCACCGGGAGGAGGCGCGGTGGGCCAACGTCATCGGCGACATATGGAAAAACCGTGGAGATTACGTCAAAGCCCTGAATTGGCTCAAAATCGATTACGAAATTTCGCTCAAGCATTTGCCGGAGAAGCACTTGCTCCCGACGTGCCAATCCCTCGGCGAAGTGTACTTCCGCCTCCATAAGTTCCAGGAAGCCCTAATTTTCCAGGTCAATACTTCTCCCTCTCAAAAACCCTAACCTATGCTTTCCTTTCTAATACCGAGAGTCTTACCGCTCACAGAAAAAGCACTTAGAGCTAGCGAGAGACGCAGACGACGTCGTCGAGCAGCAGCGAGCGATCACGCAACTCGGACGCACTTACTTCGAACTGTTCTCGAAATCGGATCACGACCACAACTCGATTCGCAACGCGAAGAAGTACTTCAAGTGTGCGATGGATCTTGCGGTGAAGCTCAAGGTGAATCCTCCGAACAGCAAGTCTTCTTTTCTCAAGGAGTACATCGACGCGCACAACAACATAGGCATGCTTGAAATTGAACTTGATAACTTGCACGAGGCGCGGAGGATTTTAACTCGTGGATTGGAGATTTGTGATGAAGAGGAGGTTGCTGAATTCGATGCTGGCCGCAGTAGGCTCCATCACAACCTTGGCAATGTGTATACGGAACTCAGGCTTTGGGATGAGGCTAGGAAACATATCAAGAGGGATATTGTGATTTGTAACAGAATTGGACACTGTCAAGGGGAGGCCAAGGGGTATATTAATCTCGGTGAAGTGCATTACAGGACTCAGAGGTACGAAGATGCAAGGGCTTATTACGAGAAGGCGCTTGGTTTGGCGAAGTCCTTGGTGGATGAAGATGCTTTGGTTAAGCAAATTGAGCAGAATATTGTAACTGTGAAAGAAGCTGTTAAGGTAATGGTTGATATAACGAAAGAAGAGCAAAGCCTTAAAAAGCTTAAAAGAGATATAGCCGCGGCTAGAGGGACATCGCATGAGCGGAAATTCTTGCTGCAGCAGAATGAAGTTCTTGAAAGCCTTGTTGAGAAAGCAAGGACGATCTCTGCGTGGGAGAAGGTATGTGTTCTGTCTTCGTGCTTTTTTTTTTATCATGATTCGGTTAACTGATTATGTCTGTCTTGGAATGACTATTTTGTCTGGAGTTTTTAATGATTTGACGAGGGAGTTCATAATTTATCCGATACTTGTGTTCGCTACACCAAGTGGGTTTCATTTGTTTAGTATGTTCATTTTTTTCTTTATCATGTTAAGGAAAGAGATGCTCGACCTGCATCGGTATGTTCCATCATATCAATTTCTTCATTTCACTTTTTCTCACTTTGTATGTACGTGAAGAAGTCTTGGTTTGGTCTACTATTGTTGCTTTAAGGAATAGAAATACGCATGCACGTGGTTTGTTTGCTATAAATTAAGTATAGATTCATTGTTGTTTTAAGCATGGTTTGTTTTGTTGTGCAATTTATTCAATTGGAAAGCCTTTTGTTGTCCAAGCAGAGACTTTTTGATAATTTTGTTAAGTAATATATTATGTTTTCTCCACTTTTGATAATTTAATGAACCATTAGTTTCATGTGTCCAAGCAGAGACTTGTTGAAGTTATGGTATGTTATTGCACAAGTGTGACTTTTCTTACTAAACAATGTTTTGTTTAGCATTGTGAATTTGCAAAGGAGAAGAAGAAAATAGCAAGTGAACTCTGTGATAAGCAGAAGCTGGCTGATTCATATCTGGATGTTGCAGAATCATACCAGAAAGTCAGAAAGTTCAACAAAGCTATCAAATGGTACAAAAAGAGCTGGCAAATGTACAAAAATATTGGTAACTTAGAGGTAACTTCTCACTCTGACATAAATTTAACAATTTCTTTTTTCCTCTTCAATCTTACTTTATTCAATATAACACAAACCATAATTTAGAAATATCCATGATGATTTCACATCATTGGTAATATGAATATATGTTTCATTCAACTTATTTTTGGAGAAATTTTCACTTGTTTCTTTTAGCTTCCTGTAGATCTTTTCAAAAGTAAGCAATGATTTTTTCTAGAATTAAGTTGTGAACAAAGCATGCCCTGAGTATGTTGCAATATGAGGGTTTAAAAGACTTGAAGCCACTAATCATATATTCAATCTTCAAAATCTACATGGTTTGGCCTATAATTTATATACGAAATTAAGAGGAAGTAACTTTGAATACATCCGTATGCGCAGAAGATGAAAATTATAACATTTAGTTGCTTGCCGATTCATTGATCCTTCAAAAGAGGATCAATGTACATGTCAGGAGAAATTAAGTAATACAACAATCTAACTACAACACAACACGTGACGACACCAAAATTAAGTCTTTGTAGTAAGATTTATTTATAATGCTATATAATAAAATCATAGTTATTGAGTGTACTATACTTATTGTACATGAGAATTTCATCCATGTTAGTCGGACATGGGTGACATAATACTTCAAATCCTGATGTGATACTTAAATTTATGTTTGCATGCCAATGTCCTAAGTTACGTAGTATTCAAAGATATATGTAGGTGAAATAGTTGTTGATTGTTTGTGTGTGTATGTCTATTGTCACTTAGTTGATACTTTGGTAATAATGATTATAGGGGCAAGCGTTGGTGAAAATTAACATCGGTAATGTTTTGGATTCTACTTACAATTGGAGAGAAGCACTGGATGCATTTCAAGAGAGCTACAGGTAATAATATTGTCAAAACCGTGCTGCTCATTATGTATTTTAGCAAGTTTTTTATTTTATCCTTGCTATAGTTTTTATTTTTTATTACAGGTATCTTGCTATTAATACTAGGATTATGCATTTAAAAACAATTTCATAATTAGAGAGATTTGTTTCCTTAGAATTAGTTCTCCACATTTCCTAAAATAGCCAACAGGCTCATGTATTTATAGGTCCAATGGGATCATTATTAAAATACTAGTGTATTTATAGGTTCAATGGGTTCGTTATTGAAATTCAGCAGGAATATAATATTCTTTCTAAATTTGAGAAATGTCTATATATTTAACCATAATGGATGATTGTATTTCCTGAAATTAGAGAACTGCTGGAACAAGAAATATTTTGTAACTTAGTGGAATCTGGGTTGCTGAATGAAACTTGACCACCTACTACGTAATACTTGTATGACTTATCCTTGATTGGAATTTGAAAAAATTACGTCAATGTTGGAATCCTTCTGATGGTCTTATTTGAACTGCATTGATTTGATTACATCTTGTTGTAGTATTGCTGTTGAAGCAGACCTGCGTGATGTGCAACTCTCTGCCTTGGAAAATATGCATTATAGCAACATGATAAGATTTGACGATGAGGATGAGACCAGGTAACTGGATCATGGAAGTCTGTTTCCTTATATATACATTTCTTGCAGTTTTGTTGAATTACTCACGGACCCATTTTGTATTCAAACCCCTGAAAGCAAAATCTCATACTATGCAAACTGAATCCATTTTTTTTGTTTCCATTATCATGGGTCCTTTTGATGGACATGTAATTTAGTGCTGATCAATTGTAATTTTTATAGGAGGTTGAAACTTCTAATTGATAAACTCAAGGAATCCAAAGAAAAAGAAGCGGCAGCAAAAAAGGTGTCAGAGGATTGTTGCTCTGAAACTGATACTGAAGCAGATGATTATCTGTCAAACAGTGGGTCTGACAATTTTTGCTTTCCGAAGACAATTTCTCGGCCAAAAGCTGCATCTACTGGAGAAGAATTGGAAGATGACGCACCACTTATGTCCCTCTATCAGTCCATAAAAAGCTCATCCAAAAACAAAACAGGCTACAAAGAAAGTCTTCTCAACTCTACCAAGCAAGCAGAGCAGTCACCCAGTAGTCTGAAAAATCAAACCAGTGATCATCAGACAATTGTTAGTCGAAAACGTGTCCGTGTAATTCTTTCCGATGATGATGATGACGATGATGAAATGGAATGTTCAAGCAGAAAGGATCATGATTGCCTGGTAGATGATTTGCCCACTTATAATGGCGGTATGTTTTCTTTGTTGCTTGCTTTGCTCTGATGCAAATATTCCATTATACCAAGAATATATTCTGATTGATACTGTCCTGATTGCAGTTAAGAGTAAAGCCAGTCCTTGTAAAATTCAGGTAAAAGATATCTCTACTTAGTTGCATGTGTGCGAGCTTTACTCGAGTATGACCATGTGAACGCCTAGCTTTTTCTATTTTTGGGATGGCAGGTTCTCTCCGAGTATGGATCTAAGGGTGCAATTAATGTTGAAGAAAGTAGTAGTTCTTTCAAATGTTCAAGTCCACATACAGCCACAAAAACTGGCAGACATTCTAGGTCTTTGAGTAATGATGTAGTTGCTGAAGCTAATTTCCCTACTGGTTCTAAATGTGACACTGATTTCTCTGGAAAACAAAATGATATTTCCCAGCCAAGGTTGCATCATTCCCAAGATGACGTGAGTTTTACTGTTATGACTGGAGTGTGAATATATTTGGGGTTCATAGCCATTTAATTATTTTTCTAACTTGCTGCCTCTATTTTCTAGTCCCAGAAATTTATTACATGCCGGATTGGGGATGATCTAATACACGTTGAAGCAACCTTGTGTACCTCCGGTTATCAGTTGAACATTGACTCTTTGAAGGCTGTAGTTGCATGCTTATATTATCTACAATTTCCGTCGGAAAAGAGATCAGAGGGTAGGCAGTTTCGTACTTTTTAAGTGTTTGCTGTCTGTTAGTAATATCAGAAATTTGTTGAGAATTGTATAAAATATAAGAAGGAAGTGAATTCGGGGTTTTCTGGCTTTGTATATAATTTACAGAAAACTTAATCAAAGCCTGGATTTAATTTTAATTTCTTATTTACCATTAAGTGGTCTTTAAACATGATTTAACCTTTGTTTTCAACATGGATTGGTTAACTCTTTCCGAAGTGAAGACAGATGCATGTTCAATAATTTTTCCTAAGTGATCGGTCTTTTTTTCTTTGATTGGCATATCTTGAGTTTTTCCTCTTTCCTAGCTAGATAGACGTTTTACTGTGAATGCTTATTCCAGGATTTTGGAGTAATTAATTTTGGTGCAGAAATTGGTTGGCCTACCTCAGATAGAGGAAGAGTAGCTAAGTGTCACCAAGTGACACAGCTTAAGTTTGTGTGTTCTTTTGATTGTAGCCTACTTATATCTTACATTGTTTTAGGCTTCATATGGAGCATAACCTAGCAATAAGGCCCATAGAGGCACCAAACAAAGAGACCGTGATTGACACATGCATTGTTAGACAGCAAGATCCAACATATTAGATGTTCGAAAACTGTGGCTATAAAGTGGTTGTACCTAACATGTTAATGACATTCTCATCCTGCTTAGGAGTTTTGTGGATCTGAGAGAATTTTATCGGACACTAGCAGCAGGCACAAGAAGTATTCATATTGCATAGAGTTAATACTAGGTGTCCAACATGTGAAACCATACCAAACTATCAAGCAACTGATTCCATTCTTCAATATTAATCTATTACCATTAAGTTACAGTTTTATCATCTCCCATGTTTTATCAACTGGATGTACTTACAAATTTATGAATAGGTTTGCTGCCCATTATTGAGCATATAAAATGTGCTGGAAGAGATATGGAATCCCTGGAAACTGTCGAACATCTTAAGGAAGTTTTGGGAAATGACATGGTTGAAGCTTCCGTTGATGGTAAGTGATACTGGTGCTCTTTGTTTATTCAGTATTATCACGATTTGATTTTTTATGCCATGTCCTCGATTTTTTTTTTTTTTTTTTCTGATCTGGCTTGTCGTCAAGAACATCAAATTCAAGATATTTAACTACTTGCATATTTGAATCTCTAAACTAGTCAAATTAAAATTAATTTGACTCATCACTTGATATACAATGATCATTGCAAGTTGTACTTTATTGAAGCAATAAAAATGGGAAGTTTACAGCGGAAAGGAAGTTGTAGGCTTATGCTGTATTGAAATTGTATTTAACGTAAATTTTAGCTTTCCACTATCTATCTCCAAGTGAGACGCATGAGTTTTTTTATCCTTTATAGGTTGGATTCACAAGCGCCTGATAAAAATGTACGTAGACTGCTGCAAGGAGTTATCTGAGGTACCAAACATCAAGGTACTGACGAGGCTTTACAATTTAGAGGTAAGATGGATGTTATCTATATCAATTCTTTCATAGCCAGTGCACAGTGACACGTATGCCTTCTCATTTTCGGATGTTTGATTGAACCTGTTTCTTATTTTTTTGTACAATTGCTTTTGGCTTATAATCGTTAACAGGTTTCAGATGACGAAATTGTTGTGTCTGATTGTGACCTGCAAGATTTGTCAATAACACCATTGATAAATGCACTGCATTCCCAAAAGTCATTTGCGATGCTGGACCTCTCTCACAATTTGTTAGGTACATTTTTTTCTGACTTGTGATCTTTTTGCTATAGGTTCTAATATTTGTCTTGTAAGCAAATTTGTCAAGTCTCAAATTCATCATCTGGTAACAATTCCTTTTGTTTGTGACTAATGAATGATTTGAAACTAAAACCATAAAAGAATTAAAATAGATAAAAATGTACCGCGTGAATCTGTTAAATATTTATTGAGTTGATTATATTTTTAGGAAATGGAACAATGGAGAAACTTCAAAAGGTGTTCACAGCATCGGGACAATCTTATGGTGGCTTAACTCTGGATTTGCATTGTAATCGATTTGGCCCGACAACATTGTTTCAGGTATGATACTACTTACAACCTTTTAATCTTTTGCTTGTTCACTTGTTCCTTGTTCTAAATTGGTTCTTGTTAATTCTGATTTTTAGGTGAAGGTTTCTGTAACAGGAAAATATGTCCCAAATTTGAACTCAAATATAATGGATGCATGCGCTTGATGTTAGTTGTGATAATTTCTGAAAAATAAAATGAATTATTAGCTCTTAATCACCAAAATATTGTTACTGTCTTGTCCCAATACCAAAGGGCATTTCTTTCAATGATTTTCAATCATAACCTATTTTGTATTTACACATGAATAATCTATTTATACAATTCTTGGTTAATAGCATAAAAGAATACTTTTCTCTTTTTGCACGAGTAATCTCAAATTCTCTAATATATTAATTTTGCTTGTTTCTGTCAGATTTGCGAGTGTTCACTGCTATTTGCGAGACTAGAAGTTCTTAACATATCTGGAAACCGTCTTACTGATGCTTGTGGATCTTATCTTTCGACAATCTTAAAAAACTGTACAGGTAAGCGGCCTGACTTAAACCTCTGGCAATTTGGATATTGTTTTTGCCATCTCTAGAAGAATACTCGTTGTCGTGCCCTTCTCTTCTATCCTTTCTAGTGTACATGGTCTCGCTTTGAGCTATGAAAATGTTTATATCAAATTTACGTTGAGACTTGTTTATGGTCTCTCAAATTTGCTTGTATGTGGATTTTATTTATGCCGTAGATATGCCTCTACTTCTATTTACTTACATTCTGTTTTGCAGCGCTTTGTAGCTTGAATATAGAGAACTGTTGTGTCACATCCAGAACCATTCAAAAAGTTGCAGATGCATTGGACTCCAGATCTGTCCTTACCCATCTATGTATAGGTATATGAATCTATCATTATCTTCAAATCCCGGATAAAAGTAGTCTTAAAGCATAACTGGTGATCTAACTTTGATAGGATACAACAGCCCTGTATCTGGGCAGGCTACAGTTAATCTTTTGTCCAAGCTTTCTGCTTTGAAAAGGTAAAATCAATGGTACCAATGTCACCATCCATCTCTGTAGCAGCATCCTTAAATAAATTTTACTTTCTTAGAGCATACATAAATTTAAACAAAGTTTGCCCATTTTAGGTTTTCTGAGTTGAATATGAGTGGTATAAAACTAGGCAAACCAGTTGTCGATACCCTTTGCAAGCTGACAGGGAGCTTAACTCTATCAGGACTACTACTTGGAGGCACGGGTATTGGAACTGTGAGTAAAACCTATTTCCTACTGCACGTTCACGTTGTTATACCATTATTGTATAATCCAGCTTGCCTTGCCCACCTGATCTCCTGATGCTGGAGGCAATACTCTGCAGGAAGGGGCGAACAAATTAGTAGAATCTTTGCTCAAAGGGAATGAAGAGCTTGTGAAACTTGACCTATCATATTGTGGTCTAACACGTAACTTTGTTTTAAACACCAGTGTTCATTTCTTTTGTTCCATCCTAGAGCTAAACATGGAAGGAAATCCTATAATGCCTGAGGTTCGTTGCCTGTAACTGAATTTCTATTGCTAATATCATTGTAGTGCACGTTTCCTTGGCTGGTTGTATTTGAGTGTTGCTGTAAGACTAAACAGAATCTGGCTTTCATACTATTTCATTACCTACACTAGTTTGCAGTTTATTGATTTAGTTGTATAGCTGTGACGGTTTCAGTGATAATTTTGTGACTTTAATTAGTCTTGTTATTCATGGTTTGTTTAAATTCTGTAATAACTACAGGGCAGCGATACTTTATGTTCTCTTCTCGTAAACCCACAGTGCTGTCTCAAAGTTTTGGTTCTTAGAAAGTGTCAACTTGGGCTTACTGGAATCCTTCACATAATTGAGGCTCTCGCAGGTAGTCACTAAATTTTATCTGGTTAATTCGTTTTTTAGAGCTACTACTATTTTGTGAATATGTTGTTTCTTTTATCAGAGAACAGCTGCATTGAAGAACTTAATATTGCTGATAATTCTGTTCCAAAGGAATGTTCTGCTCTACAACTTGATTTATCAGTAAAAAGCTGCTCACAAAAGCAGGAGCAGAAACTAGATACTACGCAAGTTGATGATAATCAAGAGGTTCTTTGCTCTTCAAACACAGCCAACTATAACATGGAAGTTGCTGACAGTGAAGATATTCCACTGGAAGCTGCTGCTTCTGGAATTGACGACAGCTGTGCCAGTTCATGTCAAAGAAATTCATCTCCCGAGTGCCATTTCACGCAACAATTTTCAATTGCTATTGGTAAGGCAAAAAACTTGCAATTACTAGATCTTAGCAATAATGGTTTTTCTGCACAAGCTGCGGAAACATTCTATGGTTCGTGGGCGGCTTTACGACCCCTTTCAAGTCAGAAGCACATTACTGAGCAAATTGTTCATTTCTCAACGAGGGAAAATAAATGTTGTAGAGTTAAACCTTGCTGCAAGAAAGCTTGATATGCAGCACCCATGTTAGTTCAAAGAATAAGAGGCAATTCATCAGTCAATGTTTGAGAGCATTTTTATGAATAACAAAGCTTTTGACGATTGCTGCTTTATCCATAAATGTTATACGATCAGCTAAAATTATGCGCGCCCCTTGTAGTATAGGTCCTCTGGCGTGATTCATCATGCAAATCATGTTCTTAGTATTCATCTGAATCTCATGTATATATTACTATGTGGAATCTGACGAGCTTCCCAATTTGTTTTTGGCAAGTAGTTTAGGACTGGTTGCCCATTTTATCTCCTAGCTGAATATATCGATGCTATGTATTTTATGCCAAACTTGTTTATCTATAAAATCTATTATTTTGTGGGTGTAATGGTGTTACTGAGATCTAAACTATTGTGTAAATTACTTAATACTTTTGTATTAATTAGCTCACTTTTAATGACTTGTATTTTTAGTGCTTAATTTTCTTGTTTTTCTTTTCAAATTCTGGTAAAATGGCCATTTCTTTCAATAGCTATTTTATGTTTTAGCACGTAATCATACGTTTTTAGTTGTTAAAATAGTGCTACTGTGTTTTCTTTTCAATATATTTTATTATATTTTGAATTTTAAGCCTTATTAAATAGAAGTGAAACATACACAATCTGGTATGATTCACATATAGATAAAAAATTTAAAAATGTGTTGTAAGTCTTTTTATAAAGTTTCGAGTATTTATAATAGGCATTTTTTTCCAAATACAATCATTCAACTTTTTTGTTAATAAAACAACAATAATAAATGTAAAATATAAAAAAAATGTTATTATTACATTAATAAAAAGAAGTAAATAAGTAATTGTATTTTAAAAGGGTATGTCAAAATATATTTTTCCTAAAGTTTAATCACGGACAGAAATAGTTAAGTATTAGTAGGTGGTGGCTAGTAGTGAAAGGTGAGAGGGAAATCTTCTTGAATATCTGTAATAGTAAGACCTTTTTATTATCTCCTGATATTCCACAACCAGATCCTCTGGACGATGGCAATCCATCACGTAAGCCAATTTTCTTTAAGGAAAAATTAATGGGGAAACATGATCAACCAAGACAAGTTCTTTATATTTTGAAGGAAGCTATTATGGGAATGGATTTGGAGAGAGGAAACGGTTTGTTCGTCGTCTTCTAACCATTGCATCAGCGATATGGAAACCAATGAAGGTAGTTATGAGCGAACACAATATGGATAGGGGTCGTTTTGCTGTCTCTTTGTAGAGACTGATTTGAGTATCCCATTTGTTGGAAAATTATGCTTCAATGGAAGATGTGTGAGGAACTACATATATTTGTGTATCAGAAAATTAAATGATCTCAGACAGAAATTAGTCCTTATCAATATTAATTTATATTTGTTACCAATACAAAAGAAGAATAATTAAGTATTTTTCAAAAATAATTAATATTGACAACAATAATAATCTTAAAAGACATCAATACTGTTAAAAAGCACAGAAAGACGAATATATACTATAACAAAAAACAAAGAAAGGTGAATATATAACTATATTCTGCATGCTTGCTATCTTATAATAACTTATTCAGTGATCCACGCGATGGTGGCACCGCAACTACAGTGATTATCCCAATCATATACAATACCATACACAATTAGCAATGATATTTGTTGTCCAAAAAATTAAAGCAATGGTGAAAAAAGTGAAAATATCTGAAAATGATGAAAACAAGAAAGTATGAAACGAGAAAATACATTCCAGTAATTAGTGAATGAGTTCAGGAATCCTGATTATGAAACTCATATACAGCAATCAATTACACTGGTTCATCATTCCACAAGCTGAAATAATGTTCAACATTTATTAAGCGTGGGTGACTATAACTCAAAAGTTTATCACACTCTCATGGTTTACCTTTTCTTTTCAATAGGAAAAACAAATCACCAATGTTTTTAATACGAGAAACAACAAATTTGAACATGTTAAGATGATTGGGAATGTTGTAAAACCAAATCTAAATATGTATACTCATCATTCTACATATAACTTATTCTTAGTTATTCATCATTTAAAATACTCAGCATATACAATATAAAAGGCCTACTGATTAAAAATTATGAACTTTCCTCTTTTGTAACTTTTTTTTTTTCCTTTTATGTATAACATTCTCAATGCGACTAATCTGTAGGGTGAGATACAAATCCACCATTTTATTTTTAGACTTTTTAACTTTAGTACGAGCCATTTTATTTTTTGTTCTTCACAATATTTTTTAATTTATTTATAATTTGTTTTCTTTATGATCTAATTGAACCAATCCCATATTGTTTTGATTTTTAGTTGGAAGCCTAAGCCAGAAAACAAAACTTGAATCGAACTAACATATCTCTATTCTTAATTATTTATTTTGTAATCATCGATCTTTACTAATTTCCTTAATTTTTGTAATTATTAGTTCTGGTAGTTAATGATGATTCAGTAGGTTTTATTTATATATATGTTATGTACATATAGACTCGTGAACATTAGAGAAAAGTATTCATTTTTATTTAAGTTGGTATGAGAAATAGATCAAAAGGCTTGATACATTATCTTTCAAAAAGTCAAAATCCGAAAATTTATTATTAAAAATAGACTAGTGATCTTCAAAAACAAAATTAATTTTTTTTCTACTCTTATCACTTTTTATATAGGAAAATTATACTTTAACAAGTAATATATTATTTTATTATGATTTTATTGGTACTTATGTGATACTTAGATTAGATTTATATATTATTTTTTATTATTGACGAATACAATTTTTGAATTATAATACTAAAAAAATAGTTATTTTGATAAAAGTATCCCAAAATACTGAAAATTTTGTTATTTTGTGACAAATATATGAAGTCATAAAAAGAAGAGGTGGAAAAAAAATTGTGACAAAATATGAAGTCATAAGAAGAAGAGGTGGAACAAAATTTTTTTGTGATAAAAAATATCACTCCATGACCAGTAGTAATGCTAAGTATACTCTTACGAAGTGTTAGTTTTTTCATAAAAATGCTTAATTATGATGTATAATAATTTGTCACAAATGGTGACAAAAAATTCCTCATATAATCTTTAGTCGCTTAAGTGAATAATAGTGGCTTTAAGTGACTATTATTTGGAAGAAAACATATTATTTGAAGTAAGATGAAACTCTAGACATGAATTTGAATCCGCTTACACGAAACTGTTGCATCTCTTTTATCAAAGGTTTGGACATGCTTAAGTTGGAGTGCAAGCTATATGTCACCTAGATTGAAACATTTGCTTAAGATAATACGTGCGATTGTGTCTTTTGCAATGAGTATTTGACTTTTGAAATAACATTCAATGGAATGTCTGAGTAAGCGTTATTTTAATTAGGCTTAATATGGGATTTAGGTTATTTAAACGTAAAAAATTTCTAATTTAAGTGCGTAAGTAGGTCACCTAAGCAAGTGAATATTGAATATTGTAGTTTGAACAAGAAACTAAATTAGAACACATTCTACTAAGTAAAATTTAAAGAAAGTAAAAATGGAGCATATTACAATGATAAAATTGTCCTACTTTCATATGAATTATTTTCATGAGATAAAATCAATAGTAATAAATCTTACAATCATAATACTATTAAAAGTAAATGAAATTAAAAGAAACTAGTGATCAATATCATTATCATAATGCTGCTCTCTTATAAAAAGAAGATATCAAAGAAATAGTTATTGATGTAAATAGGTGTACATATTTTCAAGAGTGTTACATAATCATCATAGAAAATGAGGTTAATAAAAATATTATTATATCAAAAGTTTTTCAACTTATATGTTTCTCACATTTTGGTTTGATTTCTTTGTATATCTCTCAACTTTGTTGAGGTTGAAAGGATTTTATAAGATTAACTTTTTTTTCCTCTTACCTTTATATTTAATATTATATGTTTACACTATTTCTCTAGCAACTTTTCAGACGATTCTTGCTTTGTACTTTGTCCGAGATGAGAGCAATGTGCATGTAAAGCATATTAAAAATAAAAATTGTGACAAATAAATAATTGTTAAAACACCATCTTATTTATAATACTCTAATATGTTTTTATTTGGATTAGCCGGGATTTATTCTATCCAAAAGATTATCATGTGATTAGTATTTTATCTACGGTTGAATATTAGAATAAGTTTTAAAGGATTAATTCAAGATAATATGGATTCTGATGTCCAACGTCAAGAACCAAGCAGTATATTTTCTCCAAAACTTGAGCACCAAAGTGATAGCAAATTCTAAAAAAAAAAAAAATCTTTTCAATTAATTATCAGTTATATCTTATAACATTATATGACGTCATAGTTGTTCCTTTGAGTTATTTAAAAAGTTTGCAATATAAGTATTTTTATATAGGTGCATTATAATAAAAGAATTTATTAATGAAATCTCAAATTTATATTTTTTGAGAAAATGTAAAAGAAGGTTTGGTTAGACTTGTATAAAAGTACTTGTTTTCGGTCTTTTATTCTCTCTCACATCTTTAAAGATTTTTTAAAGATTTTTTTTTCTAGTGCATTCACTCTTATATCTAGTCATTTTTTTCAACAATTAGTAGTATAAAGAATGTTTATACTATTTTAAGCAAGTATTCCACTAAATCCAATTAAGTTCTTTTGTACAATTTTTTTCCCATCTTCCGATATCTAGTCCATCAGACTAAAGACAAATCCTGCCGGTACTATTATTATTGTTGTCATTACACTAATCCATCAGACTTTTTATTCAGTTATGTTTACACCTATAATTAGTTTTGTAGATTATTCTATATAAGAAAATTCAAAAAATTGGGTTAAAAATATTACTAGGAAAAGAAACACGTTTACTATATTTTAAAAGTTAAACAACTTTATAATTTTTTTTTTCTCTTAAACTAAGAAGCTACTATTTTTTCCCTTTTTTTCCTTGTATATATCACTTATCTATTTCTATTTATTTTCTTTCTCATAAGCATAGCTGGGTCTCTGGACTTGTGACTCTGTTGTGCAACTTTATAACACCCTACTGTTTGCTATAATATTGGTGTTCCACGTATCCGTCTTTTGTTTGTTTTTGCCTTCTTTCTTTACTGTAACAAAAAGTTTGAGAAATGCAAGTGAGGTTAAATGTGCCCAGTAAACCATTGCAATCTGTATAAGGTCCATATAATACAGTGTTTGAGGGGAAAAAAATGATATATATTTGTAGTTTTGTTACAATCATAACTTGGTTAGATGTACTTAATTATGCGGATAAAATTTTTATGATCACTTCAGCAGATCCGGTGGAAAAGTATGTATAATTTGGATTAATAGCATAGTTAAAATGCATAACATTCGAGCTGTCCATCAATAACTAAGACAATCATTTTTACTTGTATTAACTGTTTTATTTAAGCAACAAAAATGTACACAGACGAAGATGAATAGTAGAAAGTATAAAAATTATTGGATTAATATCAGATACGCATTATATATATATATATACTATGATTATCCGGTTGTTGCTTTAACCGTGGGGTCATGAATTCACTTACAATGAAGGTAATCATTTGCAATTATTTAATCCTTTTGATTAATATTGAAATATGACTTGACAATAAATGTCCCTTAGCTCCATCATTCATGGCCCTACAATTACAGGACACATGAATGAAGCCACAGAAACCTGATTAGAGATCTTAGCAAATGAGAGTTGAGTCAGGATGTTGCATTATGACTAAAAAGAAACATATTACATCATCTTAATTCCTTAATAAATTAAACTTCCAAACAAAACTATTAAAGATATAATGCATTGAATCTTCATTATTCTCTTCCTTTAAACGACAAACGTGGGAAAAGCATACTGTCTTAGGATGTTAAAACCATCATTAACAACATTTTTAAAACATAGTTTATATTATAGTCATGGAGTCTTAGAATCCAAAAATGAATCCCTTTGAACTGTACTTTTATATTATTCTTGTTCTCTATTTATTTATGGTATAACGGTACTTGTTGCCTTGAAATAGGGATCTTGGTACTCTTCTGCTGGTATAGTCAGATGATCAAGATAATAAATTTTAAAGGGTCGGTCAAGTTGAAGAAGGGTCTATTCCCTAATAAATAACATTGTTTAGTGAAGTTTGACTGGGACATCATAACACTGGAATTAGTGTAGATATGAACAGCACATAACATGGTACAAAAAATTGATGGTGCTAAGGTGAAGGGACCCTTTGACAAGTTGTATTGGAAAGGGGAAATGAGAACAAGTTCCAGACAAATCTTTTTCCAGAATTAGAATTCAAAGAATCCATTGACACTTCTGTATCACATAGGGAATTCAGGATAAGGATTTGCCTGGTAAATCTTGCAAATGGGAAAGGTACCCTCCACCCTCATTGATGATATTATTCTTTCATTACCATTTCTAAGTGGACACACTGAGTAAAATGACCTTGAAATAGGGAAGCTGTTTACTATAATTAATAATATCTTCTGCTTCTTCTTTTCCGCTAGTTTTAGCCACGGAACCAGGTTTTTTGTAGTATGTCATTAAATCTTGAGTCACAACAAAGCCACAGTGATATGGTGAAATGAAGATTTGATTCTAGCTGGTTTTTCAACCAAGGAAAAAAAATGAAGACTTTTAGCAAAGGGTCATTTAATGTTGTTTGGATTTCGTCATAGTTAGGTAGCATGAGGTATGGAATGCGTATGGGGTGAGATTCATGAGCTGTGCTTTTCAAATTTGGAAGCAATGTTGCCAAAATGAACCTTTGAAGGATTCAATAATCCGTATTTAGGAAGTACTTTATACTTTTCATTTATTTCGATTAAATAAAAGTGTCCATGACATTGGTAATTTGTGTCTTGAAGAGCAAGTAAATTGAAATGAGAAATCTAAAGCGATGAAAATACAGCATTAAATATACATAACCAGAGATAAAAAGAAAAAAAAAAGGTAATTAATCTATACTTCCTCATGAATCATTATGTATGTCTTTTCCAGTGGAATCCAATGAAACTTCATTTCCTAGAAATTATCCGAAAGTAAGGGACGATAATAGTGCTTATATTTCTCTTTTTATTTACTTAGGACAGAAGGGATACAACATTAAGATCTCTGCATAACATATTAAAAAAAGAAAAATACTGTCTTAGGAAGGAGTAGTAGCTGCTACATATAAACTATTCAAGATATACTTCTTGTATTAAGCTTATAAAATTTTTAATAACTCATCTTTATCAAATGAAACAATTTGAAAACTAAATTTAAAGTTTGTTTTTTTAATTCAACAAAAACGAACTTTATGTTCAACGAATTTGTCGACCAAATTAAATTAACGAGAACATTTTAACAGACAGTACAATCTAAAGTTTGATTCGAGTTTGACTTTGATATTATTTTTCATATGAAATAATAATAATAATAAAAAAAACACTGCATAAGAAACTTGGGACTGAAAGTATTATAATGCTGAGTAAAATAATATTATTCCTCAAACTACATGCTCTGGGTCGACCTTCTTTTCTTCTTTTCTCCAAAGATCGTAAGAAGCTATGATGACATGAAATAATAACATATACCAAAGTTTTGGCGTTAATTGGGCATATTCACAAGTAACACCGCATAAAGCAAATTTGCTTTTTATCATTACAGATATACACGAAGAATTCGGTGGTTTTCTTTTGATTTTTGTTTTATTTCTCTGATTGAGCTCGTGTGTGAGATACTGAGATAATCCTCGAAAATCTGAGATCAATTATTCAACAGTGTAGTGTATACGTACAGACACATATATTTATTTTTGCATATCAAATCAAGAAAGCAACACACGCAACCGCACGCATCGCATGACACTGATATCACCTTACCCGATTTCCATGGAGTTTGCACACGAGTAATTTCAAAGGGAGTAGGTTCGATGCCAGCCACAACTTGTACTATACCAACGAAAAAGTCTTCGTCTTCAATATTAATCCTTATCATATTAACCTTAAATTCAATTATCTTCATCGAAATACAACACATGCATGTCTAATATACCACTGTGTGAGAGAGCATTGAATAATGAAAACTTCATGTCGTGTATGTATACAGCAGAAGAAGATGTAAAGTACGTAACTGAAAAATCTATGAAGCTGTTGTTGACCATTTCATTGTCTATATTAACCGATTCACACTCCAAAAAAAGAAGCCGAAAGGAAAGAAAATTAGAGACTAAACAAGCAGTGTTCCTCCTCTTTCAAGTAGCAAGGAGAAATCCATCTAGCAGATCGTACCTATTACATGTCCCTTGAAGCAAAATAACATGATCAAACGTACTACAGACAATGATCAATAACCCGCCATGTACATAAGTTAATCGTCTTCCCTTGTTTCTTGATAAAGAAAAGAGATGATGGAGAAAATAAAATCAATATAAAAAAGAAACCAGAGGTCACCTTTACCCAAAACAAAACTACTATTCTGCTTGCTTCCTCATCAGGGTGATCTCCAACTTCTCAACCCAATGTCATTGTGTTTCCTCGAAGGAGTGGAATACGGTATAGGCATCCTTTTGGGCAAGAACCCAGAGAAGTGACCGTGATGTTGAGATTTAGGCCTGAATTTGAAGACGTTGGTTGCTCTAGAGGCATGGCAGTGGCCCAATATGAAGAGAAACAAGAACAACCAGATAACTATAATAAGGGGTCTCCGATGCAATACCATGTTGTGTTATAATTGATCACGATGGGGAAGAAGACGTGTGAAAGGTGGCGAGGATTGGTTGAAAGAGGTGGGCTTTGAGGTGGGAAGAGGAAGAAAACATGGGCTAATAGGAGATTTGAATTTGGGGTGGTGTTGGAGGGTTGATGTGGCGGGTGATTTGGTGAAGAGAAAGAGTGGAAGCTGGGTCTGGGGGAGGGATAGATAAAGCGAATGAGTCAAAAGGAATTCAGATGGTTCTACAAGAAGTAGAGTGGTGTTAGAAGCAGAAAGGTGAAAAGGGTGGAGAAAGCTTTTTGGAACGGGTCTTATGGGGTGGAGTGATCATTTACTGTTACTACAACTATTATTATTATTATTGTTAGTATTAGTGTAATGAAAAAGGAAGAAAAAGAATGAGGGGAGGGGGAACAGTACGTGAGGTACGAAGAGAAAAGGAAATTAAAATGAGATTTGTTCTTGGTTGAAAGGGGAGAAAAAGAGAGATATGTGGAAGAAAAAGAGGGGGTTGTGTTATGTCATCTTTTTTGGGGTTTTGGTGAGTGTTAGGACCCACCCCTTTTATTAATGGCCGACTAAGGAACTGAGAACTGTTGTTTTAGACCCCTCCATTACTGGAAAACTTGACCATTTTCCGTATAACCTTTTCTAGCCTCTGATTTGAACTGCTTTCTCTGCTTCTCTCTGTCTTTAACCCATTCCCCTAATTAAAGGTGCCACTGCATTGCCCTGTCATTGTGCACCAACAGTAACTCAACCGCTACATTCCTCTCTCTTTCGATTTATACCTACATTTTCATATTCACAACAAAATCTAGCCACACCACACCCTACACCCCCATCCATTTATCCACTTTTTCACTCTTAACTTCCAACCCTACCTATCTATTCTTTACTTACGGAACATTGGTTTTCGGACAAATTGCATTAACATTCATCGTTTCTTCAACTTCCATATATATTACAACAAGACCAACTTATGGGATTACCTACATAATGTGTTTCTTTAGTAGTAAATCTGCCCATACAGGTGTTAAAAAGACAAGGTTCGTGAGAAATCTCAAAAAAATTTATAAAATATCAAAATAGATATTTGTTACCAATTCAAAGATAGTCCAATGATTGAAATTAACCAACCCAAGAAATTCAAAACCCAAAATTTGTTCAATGAAGTGTTATAATCTCGAACTCAGAGGCAAACAGTATGGTCAAATTGTTTTTTGGAATACTAACATTCAGACTTTAACGTGATCAAATACTGAATGCTGAGGTCCAACTGATTAGCAAGCATGTAGAGACAGAAAGGTGCACGCCCCAACTCCAAGCAGAAGAGAAATAAATGAAATGTCAGGGCTTTTGGGTGGACCCATATTCTTCTTCTGATCTAACTAAGTTCATCACTGGTATAGTATGTATGTATGTATATATATACTTCATTAACCCTTGTGTTGTACCTGGCTGTGACAGAAGCAGTGTTCTTTCAATGCCCTTCCTCAGCTGATAAACCCTTTAGGATGGGGCATGCCTTTGGGGCTCAGTGCCTCTTGCCTGTCCCCAGCAATGCATCATTCATGCAAGCAATGCATTTCCTATCTGCTTCTTTTTCTTCTGTCTTCACTTTACACTTTTGGCTCTATTGTACAAACTTTTCAAAGCCAAATGCAGGTTTCGATTTGTCTGTATGACTGTTCAAATTCAGTTCAAAGCAGCAAGGTTACCTTTAAGCAGTCACCATTTTAATTAGACACCTCACAATGCTATATTTGATAATGTGATTATTTCATCAACAGCACCAACTTTTCTTCCTGTGACGTCAAAGGGGTTGAAATTTATTGTTTTAGATGACCCAATTGAAAGTTGCCCATAAGTAAACAATTGAAACGTTATGGCTTTGGGGATCGTGCAAGCAAGCACACATTAGAGAATTTAGGATGTCACTGAAGTAACTACTGGATCCTATGCATCGACCACAGTATGTGAGGTAATAAATAATCAACAGAATTTTTCTAACTGGTCCTACTTGAGATATTATTCAAAATGAATGAGGACAAGGCCAAGCATGCACCACCACAGTCCATTGACACGTATTGAACTTGCGATGCATCAAGCCATCACCATGAAAAAGTCCCCTCTTACTACTAAGATCGTCCCACTGATTTGATGGCATATTAAGATTGGACCCCACTTTTGGTTTTGCAACGCTGCCAAAGAAAATTACAACCTGTGGCATCACATGTTCTCCCTTTCCTTTATAGCTTTCATGATTCACGATATGGTACATTTTCTCAGAAATTTTTCATCCCTCGTCCACCTGCCCATGCACGACAACAGAATAATGGCAAGGGTCGGCTTATCACCAAAGTGAGAATATATAACCGTAATCAAGAAAAATCTATGGTGAAATCCCCACCCCTTTCTTCTTTTCTCTTTTACTATACTCAACTTTGTTTCTTTCGTATTAAGGGGTACTCCTCTTTGGTTCTATTTTTGTGGTACGTGTCTTAGTTCTTTGCGAACTTAGACACATTTTTGTTACTTAATAAGGTTGAAAATCTATGTCCATATATGATCAAACATTTGCGATGTGCGAAGGGAGCTGTTTGAGATTTAAATTTATTGATTGAAGAGGTTCTATTCCTATATGCCTATGACTATGAGGTAGGAGAAAAACAGACACATGCATGCTAGTTGCCTAGTTCCCTTTTTTGCGGGTAATTTTGTTGGATGCAAAAAGCACAGGGACACGTATAATGGATACATACTGCATGGGAACAATTTTTAATTGATACACACGCACACACGCAAAGTAACAAAAGAAGGTGGTTGGTTTTAAGCTTATAAATCCAATGGATGAAAGTGCAGTTACATAATTCATTATCTCGTGACTGTTTATGCCGGATTTCTGTTGGTAAGTGAGCTGGAAAAGCTGAAAAATAACACATACATAACTCCGAACACTTATCTGTACACGAAAACCATTGACAAAGTTCTTGCCACCTGTCATTTTCAGTAACACAAAGGAATCACGTTGATACAAATAATTAATTGAGCTTGTACGTTACTCGAGATTACGAGATGTACATAATCATGCAAAATACTTACATATACATATACATATACATATATACATACATATATATATATATATATATATATATATATATATATATATATATATATATATATATATATATATATATATATATATATATATATGTATATGTATACATGCATGGCAATATATATGGAGTTGTCAGAAGTATATAAAATTGGGTGACCTTGTGAAATTATGGAATGAGGGAACTTTTATGTATAATGTAACTTATAAAGGTGTTTTCATATGTAGTCTATTTTAATTTGTTTCATCTTATCTTTTGCTGGTTAATTGATTAAACAGACCCGTTTTAATACTCTACCAGCTAAAGTTTGAAAGGAGGTGTAAAAAACTTAAATGAAACAAAAAAGAAAAAACAGTTAACTGAAAGAGAGTCATAATCTCATTTAGTGACTCACATAACAAGTGAGGAACTCTGATTTCACACCACACATAAAAATATACAAAATTACATTTCATTCATAAAGTAGAATATAACATTCATTCAGGTATTGAGCGAAAATTCAAGTTTAGAAAATAAAATATCCGCTTTCGGATTAAATGAAAAACATAAACATGTTTATTTTTAAATTGACGAACAAAACACAAGAAATCATAACAATCTTTTAGCAATTAACAAGTAATAAAATACACTTGATCCGTAATCAAACGATCATAAATATGGTACATGTAATGTGTACGAGGAAGAAATAATTGACGAGAGAGTTAATTGTTACATCAAGACAAGCGCCAAATGATTCAAAAATGGTGGAAGCCAAGTGCTATTCGTGAAGAGAAGCATAACCATAAATGGAAAGATAATGAGTTGAATGGAATATGAAAAATGTTGCCTAGCTTTCCTCTCATACATTCTTTTTCTTCTGATTCGAAAATTCTAGTTCCTCTCCAATTTTCTTTCCACTGAAGAGTTCTCAATTCGTCAATTTTTTTCTTGACGTATTTCTTCTTGTGATTATCATTGTACTTTATTTAGTTGAATTTGAATAATTCTATGTATTCAATAAAAGCTCTATCATTTCATTGGTGCTTTCATTAGCTTCCATGACTCAAAACATGTGATTACGAGAATTATAATCTACGATAAATGCTTATGCTGATGAAATTTGTCATATGGGTGAAACGATGGATAGCATTATCAGGAGAAAAATATTCGTGTGGAACAAATCCAAGCTACTTTGAATAAAAGTAAAAATAAAAATCAATGTTTATGCATTCATGTAAAAATATTATACCAACTAACAATGTCAATTCATTAACTTTTAAATTTTTACAACATATAAAAATAAATAAATAAATAAGTACACAACACCCAAAACTCCAAGATCTTAAACAATTTGATTACCCTAATCAAGAATTTATAACAAAAATAATTTGATTACCTTAATCAAGAACCAATAACACAATATACATAAGGAAATGAGGATGATCACGTTGAAAGCTTAAACTTAGAATTGTAAAAGAGAATCAACGTTGATACCCAATATGTTCTCCTCAATCTAAAACATTAAATCCACTGATCCAATTAGGAAAACTCTAAAAAGTACTTTTCAAAGTAACCAAACAACTTTTAATATTTTGAACAAATATTTTTTTACTATGAAAAAAGATTTTAATTAATTTTATTAATTTCTTTTAATAAGACAACTTAGTTATAAAGTTGATAATTTTAATGGATAGAAAATTGTTTTAATTCCACGTGTAAAGTGACATCATTTAAATAACTTAAACACACATTTTAACATGAAAAAAAATCACTAAAATAACTATTATAAGTAACTTTAATATATTAAAATATTATTTTAATCCATTACAATAATGAGAATTATCGTCATAAAAGGTTAACAATTTTAATTTAGTAAATCATATTTTTAATCATTTAAAATATTTTCCATTACAAAATTAAAAACATTTTAAAAGAATAAAAACTATTTAATTTATCGAAATAGAACTTAATCACTCCAAATATTACAAAACGTTTTAAACAATTTTCCTATTTAACCAAAGCAATATCTAAGTAAAGAAGCCATTACAATACTTTTAAAATTAGCATTACAACTCAACTAGCATGAAACATTAAAAGAATCTTGACACAATTGTGATTTTGGTCGAAAATATGAAATATTTCATCACCAAAGTGTCTTCTGAAAGTATCCCACGACGAAAGATAGCGTCAAATGGATCATCACATTAGAGATGGAGATAAAAGTAGTTCTAAGTAAGTGCATTTATCGCCAAGGACAAACCAATTATCACGTCTTTCTTATATTGATTTCTGCATAAGAAAGAGAGACTATAAAGCTGACAAAATTTGCTTTCATTACTTTTATATAGTGTTCGTTGAGAAAGAAAAGCAAGTATGACTTCTTTATTACGGATTTTATTCTCTATTATACCATGTTTTATGGTCTTTGTATCTCTCATTTTAAGAACAGAGATTCATTATATACGGCAATAGAAAATATACGGATATTAGTACTATGTACTGTTATGTATATAATATATACAAAATATATTAGTACTATATATTATTATTATGTATTTCATAATACGTATAGTTTTAATAATTTTCTTTACATATAACAATTTAAAAGAGATTCTTCTATTTGACATACATATTTTATATTATTATTTTACTTTTAATTGTGTTTTAATATTAAAATAAGAAAATAAACAATCAAAATACTAAAAATAACTATACTAACATTTCAATAATACACGCACATAATATATATCTTTTCTCCTTAATGTTTTAAAAGTTGTTGCACTAAGATAAAAAGGAAAAATAACTAAAAAAAGTAATTTGGTCACAACTAATCACGAAGCTGATTGAAACATTCATTAATAAATGCAATATTTGTGTTCAAATTGCTTAGGACAACAAATTATAGTAATCATAAAAAAGATTAAGTAATTAATAATTATCAACAATCTACATTCATTCGCCTTCCATATCAGAAACCTGGATTACTTAATGGAACAGATAATCGCAGAAACCATGGTTGAAGATCTTCTAAACTAGCAACCAGGTACAAGACAGAGTTAAACACGTCTTTGAATTTGAAACGATGACTTCATACATCTGAACTTTGGAAAATGCAGCAACACTCCAACTAGAGTTGTTGGGTCTAACACGACAACCACACCCTGTGTCTTTATTATGTGTTTTTCTTCATCATGAATTCATTAAGGTAGGCCAAATGACCAATAACGCTTGAGAAAAAAAAATTTAAAATGTTCAAAGTGTCAGATATTTATTCAAACAATTAATTGAACAAAGGGGTATGGATCATTGATTTAAACTGTTAATTATTTATGTTTCTGAGTATAGATGGGGAAAGTAGAAACTGGCTAGGAGAAACCCCACCTTACAGATTGACCAAAGAAAACGTTAACTAAACGACACAGAAAAATAATTTTCGACGCTTTGGCTCGCAATCGATGATTAAAATTTGTCTTCCTTCAACTTCTACTTTATGATAACAGTATCTGAGGACCAAAGTCACTTGCCACGTCAACAAACATCAATTTATAGTTTAACAATTTTGTTGCGGAAGACATTATACTAGTTATTTTGAAAAGATAGAGTAACTTCAAACTTTCTGATTAACACAGGGGGAAGTTTATTTCACGGCATGATGTTGTATTCTCGTGAATGATATTCTTTGAAATATCATACCAAAAAATGAATATATATATATATATATATATATATATATATATAGGAAAAACACCAAAAAATGTTAAATTGTATTTTAATATCTTTTAAAAATTGTAGAAAATATAGTTTGATTCTGATCAATCCTACCATAGTTTAATATGACAAATGATGTGCCAATGCCTTTTTAACCTTTATTTTATATAAAGGAACGTAACAAACACAATTTTATAGCTTAATTAACAAATTTACAAGTTTAAATTGTTTTTCACGGTAGTTCTTTATTTTCAATTAACAAAAATCACAATAACATGTAAAGTAAAAGTGTAAGAAAATAAAATACAAATAATACTTTTATAGTGGCTTGTTTGATAAAGCAAATTATGTTTAGACTTATGTTGTCAGATATACAAACCAATAATGACTAGCCCCTTGAGTATTTTACAGGCTTATAGTGACTTTTGACTAACTTATTGGGTGTTGTTTGAACTTATAAGCAATCATAGCTAACTCTTTGATTATTGTCTGGACCATAACAACTTATGACTAAATGAGTATTGTTTGGACTGCAACTCTATTTCTAGCTAAAACTAGTATTTTTTGAACAGCAGTCACTCCTACTTAAAAGGAGTATTATTTAAAACATTGTCACTCTTAACTAAAATAAGTATTATTTGGAATATAATCACTTTTTATTAAATAAAATATTCTTTGATTAGTAACCCTTAAATAATAATTGAGTATTCTTTACCATAGTCACTCCTAACTAACAATGGAGTATTCTTTTGCCAAACAAACACTTTTGGCTAAGATAAATAAATCATCTAAAATAGTGATCAACTAATTACTTGGTAACTCACTTAAGAGGAATAACATATTTAGATATATACAAAATTTATACACTCTCTCACTCTCCTTAATCTTGATGAATGAATTTAAATAAGTATTAAAGAATATAACTATTTCAAATCCAATTTTAATTGATGAGCAACCCTAATTCACTTGTCATTCTTACCTCTCGTACACTTGTTTGGTAAGGATGTATTAAATATACAACATTAATTATTCTTTTATTTATTTAATAAATTATTGTTGTGAGTTGTGTTTAAATGAATGTTTTTGATAAACGAAAATAATAAATACTTTGTATAATACAAAATAAACATATATATGATTTTGTATAGTTCAAGATTAACTTAAATCAATAAGTGAATAACGTGAATATAATCATGTTTTATTAGAAGTAAAAATAATTTAATTTGTTTCCTTCCAATCTTGCGATATTAATTAAACTTTGAGAACAGTGAGTCTTTATATATAGAGAAATTGTACCAGGGAGTGGTCACAAAGATGAAAATTTGATTAATGGATAATCTGTAAACACTTCTTTAAAGGTGTTTCCTAATTCTTAGAAACGTAGTGCATATGAGTGTGGACATATAGTTGCAAAGTATGTCGCAATCCTGTGTTTCCCTCTGATCACGTTATTGACTTACAGCATGAAAAGTAAACGAAGGCAACAATGAATTTGAATTGGCTGGATTGGAGCATACACTTGATAAAGTGGGGGAATTGGTAGTTGGGTTGAGAGTAGAAAGATAGAAAAAAATGATAAATTGACGAAGACTGGTGAGTGAATGGAATTGGATTGGATGAATATCGGAATTTGGAAGTTTCCCAAGTTTGACTTGGCAGTGTCGGGCAATGCCGTATGTAAGGTGCATCAACACCAACTTGGACTTTAGGCTTATTCTTTGTGGATAACAAATCGGATTTTGGTTTGGTTACTGCCACCAACCACAAGCTGGAGATGGAACCCAACTCACCCTCAGGTTTGGTCAAATATCACAATTCCACACCACACCGCTTGAACTAAAACTCTTGCACCGTCGATTCCACGCGCTCACGCTCGCGTTATTTTCATCCAAAGTGACCATACTTAACGTTTGTTTAGTTGGATCAATTTAAAAAATTTATTTATTAAGAGAATGAATTTCCGAAGAGAAAGATGATTTGGATAATCTAATTTAAAATCTAATTTTAGATAATAGATTAATCATGTGAATAGATTTGAGGGGATAAAACTTGAAATTAAAAAATAATCCTAAAAAATAAAATAAAAATTATAAAATATTTTTATAAACAAATTATAATTTTAAAAATTACAAAATACTCTTTTGAATAAGTTAAAAATTTGTCATATATATAATGATCAATTAATAATTTCTGAAATACATTAATTAAAAAAATTAAAAAAAAAATCTTATCATTTTTCTATTCGTCCAAACAACTCACCTGTTGATGTACAATCCAATCCTTTTAATTCATCCCTCTCTCTGTCCTCTCTCTCTCCAAACAAAGCGTTAACGTTATAACTATCACTGTTCCTACGCATACACGACCTTTGACGTTTCATAACACTGCACATGCTATGCTATCGTATGCTCTACTTGCTACCTAACAGCTACTCTCTATTTCCATCGTACACTTCATTGGTTCCAATTATAATCAAAATATTGTTTATAGATTTAGTAAATACACTTGCAGAAGTTATCAACGTTTTC
>Ga0209700_101894_pt1 | contig 43376 bp, 17 predicted proteins | sample SiratroredBW_FD_187528 | JGI IMG/M metagenome (GOLD analysis project Ga0209700, IMG submission 187528) | Root nodule microbial communities of legume samples collected from California, USA - Siratro red BW (SPAdes) (version 2) | ecosystem: Host-associated > Plants > Roots > Nodule | place: USA... | reverse complement strand
GTGCCACAGAGGGAAACACAATTGTATAATTTAGGTAATGTTTAATTATGCATGTATATTTGTTTAATATTTTTTCTGAATTATAATTTAATTCTTAATGTTGTTTTGGTATTTTTTTTCTTTTTTTTTTCTATAATTCTATGGTTCTAGAAAATTCCAAATTTTAGTTAAATTATTAATTTTATATATGCTTAATTTCTAGTATTTTAGTCTAATTAAATATTAAAGAAAATTAACGTTTGTAAGATTATTTTGAATGTTTCTTACCGTTAAGTCTTATTTGACCTTTAACAATCTTATCATATAATATCATTTTTAACTTGTAAATTTAACTTTAATGTATTTTAATATCTTTTAGTTCAAAACTTCAAAATTTTAAATTTAAATAATTAATATTTGGTTAATTAAATTTAAATTTTACTTTTTAACGTATTTTTATAATTTTTTTTAGTTACAGTTTAAAATTTTAAATTTAAATAATTAATCTGTTACATTATGTTAAGGTTGAACATAAAACCCAGAACCTATTTAAAATTCAAAATTAAATTTACCACTTTCTGGTTGTTATATCAATATATTTTGATAAAGATATATAAAATATAAGTCTTAAATTTAAGCTTACCTCTATAACCCTACAATAGAGATATTTTAACTAGTAGTGGCTTAAATAAGTGGTTCAAGGTTTCAATTCCAGTTTAATATTGCTTAATTAAATAAATTTCTTGAAAAGCCAATGCCATGTCTTTTTAAAACTAGCAATAGTTATTTTCGAATATAAAATAAATAATATGTACCAGTGCTAAACTATTTTGAATTTTGTAATCTGAGAAAGTTTGATACAAAGCAAAAAATTTATTGACTTCAAAAGAAAAGGTTGGAAACTAGAGGTATTTTTTTTTTTTTTCAAATTTTACTGAGTGAGTCAATTTAACATGCAGCACATGACCAACACCTAACTCAAACAACAACTGTGTTATATGTTTTTGTTTGCCTCACTGTCTCATGTTTCTAGTTTCCATTTCTTAATTCTGCTTATTCCTTTTTATGTGGATAGAGACAAAGAAGATAGATAGAACAAACCATCAAAGCTTTCAATATGGTTGATATGAAAACAGATTAGAAGGTCAAATTTGGATGGAGATTGGAAAGGACATGAGTTCAAACAAATTATTTTTTTTATGTCTAATTGTGGAGTGATGTAATGACGTGTCTAATGGTAGTAGATGATTAAGAATTTAGACGTGTTTAATGGTGGTATATGTTTAAAAAATTTATTTATTTTAGATGTTTATTTAAGTAGGACTTTAAATAATTTAAAATTTTTATTTATTTAAATTTTTAAATAATTTAAGAGTTTTATTTATTTTAAATTTTATAGTTAAGTAGGATATTAATAATTTAGAATTTGTATTTATTTAGGAATTTAAATAATTTAGGAATTTTATTTATTTCATATTTTTATTAAGTGAGATATTAAATAATTTATAGTTTGTATTTATTTAGTATTTTAAATAATTTATTTATTTTATATTTTTATTAAAGTAAGATATTAAATAATTTAAGATTTTGAATAATTTAAAACTTTTATTTATTTTAAATTTTTATTTAAGTATGATATTAAATAATTTAGAAATTTGTATTTATTTAAGCTTTTGAATAATTTAGAAATTTTATTTATTTTAGATTTTTATTTAAGTAGGATAAGGACTTGTGTTGATTTAAGATTTTGAATAATTTAGAAATTTTATTTATTTTAGATTTTTATTTAAGTAGGATAAGGACTTGTGTTGATTTAAGATTTTGAATAATTTAGAAATCTTATTTATTTTAATTTAAGTAGAATATTAAATGGTTTAAGATTTATATTCATTTAGAATTTTGAATAATTTAGGAATTTTATTCATTTAATAATTTTATTTAAGTAGGACATTAAATAATATATTATTTATATTTATTTAGGATTTTTAACAATTTATAAATTTTATTTATTTTAGATTTTTATTTAAATATAACTTTAAATAATTTAAAAAGTTTATTTATTTCATATTTTTATTTAAATAAGACTTTTAATTGGTAATCTCACAATGTCATCCATTAAAATAAAATAATTTCTCAAAGAACACTCATAGTTTATTTTAATTTAATTTTAATCACAATAACAAATTGTAATATTACAATTTCATCTGTTAAAAAAATTATTTAATGAATCACAACCATCACATTATTTAAAAACTTTCAAAATATTTCTTTTTATTTCTTTCCATCTTTCCCTTCTCACAAATATACATACTCTTTACTCATTTTCATTTCAAATTTATTATTTTTCCATTCTGAAAAATTCATCCAAAAATTCAAACTTACTTTCATTTCAAATTTATTTTTTTCTATTTTAAAAAATTCATCCACAAATTCAAACATACCCTTAAATATGCTAATTTAAATACAGTTAAAAATACCCTATGTTACAAAATGAGTTTGTTTGTCGGATACTAGTAATAGGTTTTTTCGAATTCTATATTTATATAATCATAAATACTTTTTTTCAAATATATTTCTTATTTAGAAGTTATATAAATTTGTTCTTTTTTATTTATATTTATTATCTATAGATTATTTTGTTTAAAATATTTTCTTAAATTATGTGTATTTGTTTTGTTAGCATCTAGTCGATTAAGTATTTTTGGATGAACATCCAGAAATTTTGAACAAAACTTTGAGAAATAAGAAGAAATAGGTCTATCAATACGTTAAAAATAATATTTTAGTAAGTGTTTGCTTCATATGTAAATACAAATATTTTTGTCCTAATCATATGTATTATAAAACATGAATATCAATAAACAATTAAAAAATATTAAAAATAACTATCAAATATGAAATATTGAAATTAACTAATTTAAAATTATGATTATATTATATTAAAAAATAACAATTACTAATTCTAACGACAGTTCTCAATGATATAACACAATATTAATTTATTTCCTTTAATGTAAAATTTTATATATTATAGAAATTTTAATTTTTATAATGAAATACTAGTATTACAATAATTAAAAACTTAGAAAATGCTACAATTGTGTTAAATACTAATACTAGTGTACTTTAAATAATACATATCATTAAGAGTAATGATACATGTGTTAATACATTCATTAAGACATTTGTCAATTGTCTCTAATTCTAGACAAATAAATTTAAATATTTTTGTAATGTTTTTTTTCTTTTATCACCATACTATTTTTTTGTCTTTTTCTTTTAACTTTTCTTTGTGATTTACCTCTATTATTTGTTTTTTACTTTTACATATGTGTTGTTTGTAACTATGTTATCATGTTTTGAAATAAGTATATTAATTATATTTTTTATTTTAAAGTCAAAATTAAAAAAACTTAAGCTTTAATTCATGTTATTAAATTTTTATTTTAAAATTATTTTGTACGTTAGATAAGATTTGAAAGTTATAAACCAAATCAATTGGCTTTAAAAGGAAAATATTATAACTAATTAAAATTAAAATAATAATAATTACAATGAATAAAATATTAAAATAATAATATATTGATATTATAAATAAAAATATATTTATAAATATAAAAAATTATATATGATTATTTAAAAAGAAAATAATAATATTAATAAAAATAAAAATTAATTAAGTAATTATTATATATATTGTTAAATATAAATTTTTAATGGATAAAAAGAACAAGAAAATAATATTATATTTAATGTAATATAAACATTACCTTTTTAAAAAATAAAATAAAATAAAAATAATAAAAAATAAGATAAAAATAACAGATTTTTTATTAAATAAAAACAAATATCACTCTTCTCATAAGAAAATATTATTTTTTTAATAATAAAAATATCAAAATAAATATATTAACACATATAAATCTCAAAATATAATTAATATCATTAATATCCGACATTATTGAGTTGAGATAACAAATAGCAAATGTTTTATGTATACCTCTTAATAAGAAGTCACCAAATAAATCAATTGACGCATACAATAACCCTAGGTTATATTATAGCAATACAAAATTAAGTTATAATTTATAAAGAAATTATAAAGATATCAAAAATAACATATTAATAGATAAAAAAAGTTAACATTTAAATACTAACGGCCATGGTAGGGTCCACTAGCAGCCTAGGTTTGCCGACCACAACGCTTTGTCTTTTATGTAAGGCTTTATCTCTGCCTCATCAACCTTAGCTGCAACAAAAAAAGATTAAACTTCAACAGTAAATTATTCAAGTTTAATCTTTTTTTTCTATTAAACATTGTCATTTGTTAAAATAGTGTTTGTTTGGCTTACACGTGACACTACAAAATTAAGGCATATGGCATTGGATAGATCAGCTTAATCATTTCAATATGCAAAAGTCCAAACTCCACCGTTTAAGAGGTTCCATGGCCCCTACTTAAAGCCTTCAACCTCAACAAAACTTTCATAAGAAAGGATCCTTCATTGAGTACTGAATATATTGTTTGGTGTTATGGCTGAGGAAAAGCAAGAACAAGGGACTAACCCTCCTAAGGAACAACCCAATGTGCCCTTGCCAAGTGAGTCCTATTCTTCCTCTTTCCAACTATATTCAACTCCCATTGGGATAAAGTTTTCATGAATATTCATAAATAGTATCAAAGTATGTTTGGTGTATGTACAGGGAATTACAAGCAGGCTTTGGAGACTAACAGTGCAAAGACAAGTTGGCCTGAACTGGTTGGTGCCACTGCTGAAGAAGCAGAAACAAAGATAAAAGAAGAGATGAGTGATGCTCAAATTCAAGTGGTGCCTCCTGACTCTTTTGTCACTGCAGATTATAATCCTAAGAGAGTTCGATTGTATGTGGATGAATCTAACAAAGTCACAAGAGCTCCAACAATTGGCTAATACATCTGCTAAATATGTATCACTTTGAAATCATTTCATGTGATCTTGTTTGCTTTAGAATCTCAAGTTTTCTTTTTGTTTAGTATGAATAATATATTTGCTTTCATGATGCAATATTTGCTATCCATGTGATGAAAAGGAAAAAGGAAAATCACATAATAATTAGTTGTCCTGCATTGTACAAACTGGCAAATTAGTTATCAGAATCCAGAGGCATGGATAACCTTTATCAACACAAATATATTAATGCATCAAATACAAACAAATGTAACAAAGTAAACAACACATGATTAAAGTTCACTAAACATTTTGGTAAAGCAAATCCATAAAGCTAAACAGCAACAACAAGTTCCCTTTCTGGAGCTTCACTCTTCATTTTACAATTGCTAATGTTTGAAGCTGAGTTTATCCACGTTTTAGAAAGTTGGATATGCCAGCCAAATTGACTTGCTGTAATGGCACATTTCTCCTCAGAGGTTTGGCTATGCTTCCCGTGAAAGATATCACTTTGTCTTGGTTCACCTTTCATGACAGTAGACTAACCAAAAAAGAAAAAGCAGACATAAATCTTGTATTCAGGGACTGATCTTGTAGCTTGAAAACATCAAACAACTTCATGTATAAAGAAACTCAAATTTATTAATCATATATACGAAAAATTCTGTTTTAACCTATGAAAACAGCCCAGTTATGGTATTATCAGAATAATTTATATGAATCAAGAAATCAATCAAAATAACATAGGTGTGTGCTCCTATTGATATAAAGAATCTTAATGTTCATAAGTTCCCATGTCAATAGTCTTTTTAAAATGCTGAAAGACTGAAATAATTGTTGATGTTAATAAGAAGCTTAGAAAGAATGAAAAAAAAGGTTGTGCTCAATTTTTACCTCAGCTACAAGCTTGAATTCTTCCTGCATGACCAAATGCTGAATTGTTTCTCACACGGTTTTCACATTTGGGTGCTGGCATCACCGTTTCAAAGGCTTCAACTAGCAGTGCCACCTTCTTCTTCTTAGCTGGTGCAAGTTTTGTCACAGCTTGTCTGAGTGCACAATCAAGCATCCAATCCTCAGAATTCTTTCTCTCATCCATCATTTGATGCCTCAGGTCAACCTTTTCTTTTTCTGGTTCAGGAACCAAGGGCAGGAAATTAGGCTCTTTGGGGTTGAACTTTCTCATTTCATCATCATCTTCAACAACCTTCTTTCTCCTAATTGCATACCAATTCTTGCTTGAGATTTCCTCTTCACCACCTATGCAACTTGTTCTTTGGAACCTTCTACCTTTACCTTGGCCTTTTTCCAACAAATCCTGATCTTGATCAGCCATATTACTTTCCTCAGACACATCCACCAATTCAATTTCGCTCTCCCTCTTACTGCCCTCATCATTGTTCTCTAGAATGCTTGAGTATCCATCTTCACTTGACTCCTCAATTGTGCCAGTTTCACTCATCTTCTGGCACTGAGTGTTGTCAATTGTTTCCTCTGTAAATGGAGATTGGTCACGATCCGAACCTGTGGGGGAGTACTCAATTTCTTTAGTTTCAATGCTTCCATTTGTATCTTCAAGGACAGAACTAATACCATTAGGTTCTTCAAAATGGGTGCTTTCTTCTGAATTGGCTTCTTTGTGTGTTTCATCAACCAGAAAGTCCTCATAGTAGCTCCCAAGGATATCATCTAACCATGTCACTGACACATCATGAGAACTCTCTGATGAGGACTCAACTTTTGAGTCGTTGTCCTCTTCTGTGTAAACGGAAGCATCAGCATCCTCTTCGTGATCGAATCCGCAAAACCTGTCCTCCTTCCACTCCATTTCATAGGCTCTGGAATCAGAATCATCCATGTCAACATCCCCCATGTCTTGTTCCCCATCGCTGCAGTAGCTTCCCGTACTCATTTCTTCATGACACCAGACAATAGGTTGGTGATCTTCCTCTGCATCTTGTGAATTTTGTTCTTGGAGAAAGTTTCCCTTGGTATCTACTTCAATTGCAACGTCATCAAAAGGTTTTTTCAAATCCTCCTCAAGATCAATTTCACGTACAGAGGGATCATGAATACCAATAATTCTTGGAGTAATGACCTGCATGACAACCGCCTCACTTGCTGCTATGCCATTATCTTCAATCAATGACTTGTCATCTGCTTGATCCTCAATCTCTTTGAGCAAATCTCTTTTCCCCATTTCTTCCGCTCCGGTTGGTTTTGCATCCTTTTCATTGGCATAGATTTCAATGAAGATATCAATGCCAATTTCATCACAAGCAGGTTTTTCCTCAGAAACATTCTGCTCAACATCAGACTCCTTCTTATCTGTCTCAAGAGGAGCCTTCAGTCTCGGAGGGCTGAGAGCTTCAAGCTTGGCGCGCTTCTGCGTCTTCAGAAGGCGCCTCCTTGCTGACATGAAGCTCTTCAATGGTGGCAAATCAACATGATGATGGCCATTAAGGGAACAATACGTGTAAGGGCAAACCTTCATGGCTGAAGTTCCCTCTGACTCCGTTGCCCCAGGGCTAAGCATGAGGTATGAAGGGAACTTTGAGTCCTTCAAAGTTGAAGAACAAGTGGCTCTCTGTGGTGCAGTGATATCTGCACACATAACAGCCCTGGAAGATTTTCTAGAACAGGCTCTAGAAGCCTTGAAACTAGTGGTTTTTGTCAATGTTCTCACCAAACTCAAACTAGACGATCTTGCCAAGGCTTTGGCAGGTTTTTTAGCACACGCAGCTTTGGAATCAGTGGAAAATTTTCTTGGAAGATTCTTAAAATCAGAACCAGATTGAGAGGTCCTGTGGCTTACCGGGAAAAGTTCCTTTTTTGCATGAGAACTGCTTGTTGGCTTCATGTAATTGGGTGAAGAATCTGTTGTTCTGAGCAAAGGCTGCTGCTTCTGAGGTGATGCTGATGCTGATGCTGCAGTGGTTGGAGTGTGAAGAGGAGGTGGCTTTCCTGGTTGAGACAAGCTTCTCCTTGAAGATGGTGATGATGATTGAAGAGCCTCGAGATCAGAAAGCTTTATTGACCTTGATTTTCTCATTTTCTTCTTCATGTCAGCCCCTCTACTTTTGCCATCTTGGTGCTGAGATGAAGACAGCTTCATGTTTGCCAACCTCTTGTCTGATTTAACATGTTCAGCTTGGATTCCAAGCTTGCTAGGAACCTTTCTTTGAACCATATTCCAAGGATAAACCACAGGTTGAACAAGTGGGAATATAGGAAATTGGTTTGGTATATGGTTTGGTTTGTTTTCCTTCCTTGGCTTTGTGGAGTTCAAGCACAGGAAGAAAAAGAAACCTTGAGGTGGTTTTGTTTTCCTTGTGAGGAAGAAGTTGAGAGAGTAAAGAAAAGGAGAAGAAAGAAGGAAAACTTGAAACACAAACAAGCAGAGAGAGATTCTCCCCTCTTGGTTTGGTTTGGCAAGCTTTAGTTTTGTGTTGGTTTTTCTTTTTGTTTATTCTCAACTATGGTTCGGCAGGTGCTGATATTTGAATATGGTTTTGATTAGTGTTTGATGCTGACCAGCACTAACAGGTGGTTTTTGGGACCCTTTTAAGCTTAGCATTTTCTTACTTATAAAATATAGAAACTTTTTTTCATTGGCTATTTTCAATATTCAAGCCTAAAATGGTTGCTGATTTGATTTCTTAACTCATCATCTTTCCCAAAATGACCAAATCACCCCTTGGCTTTGGATAAGGAAACCCTGTGGGCTTGTTTAGGTGAAGAGATGAGGACAGAATGCATTAATGCACTTGCTTTAGTTTAAGACACTTTTGAGTAATGTGAATTTGGCTTTATTGAGGAAATTCGTTTGATTCAGGAAACAAGTATCATGGCTTCTGCTTTTCAATCAGTGGTCTAATACACCTGTGATGCTGCTTCACAAACAGAATTGCAAATGGTACTTGATTCATCAAAAAGAATTGATGGAAGAAAAGCTCTTATGTAAAGGATATTCCTTCATGTAGCAGTTTCTGGTTGGTGTAGGGAAGAGAGAAAAGTTGGTGGCAGTTAGCAGATATGTTTGCTAATAAAATCAACTTTGCATGTGTGTGTTTTAACACATATTTTCCTTGCCAACTAAGTTTTGTTTCAAATTTCAATGAATAGTGTCTCACTTTATTTTAAGTATTTAATGTCATCAACATAAGTCTAAGACACCTTATTTACAAATTAATATGTATTAAACATCAATTTGAAATTTGTAAGAATTGTAACAACCAAGATTATTACATATTACCATAAAATTAATTATACTTTTAAATAAACAACTTGAAGTGTTTGATCAACATATTTTGGTCGAATAAGATCTTAATAGCTAAGACTCTTTTCTTAATCACCGAAAGAAAAGGATTTTAAAAAAATTACTTATTCAATAAAGTTTTATTTTGAAATTTATAATATAAAAAAAGGTTTGCATGAATATCAAAAGTTAATTTTATACACAAATAAATTAATTATTTCAAATGCTCCTAAATTGGTAACCCGCTAACGTTTAAGGACTTTGAATAATATTCAAAGTCTTTATCACAGTTTTAACCTTTTGAATAAGTATTATTCTCTCGTATCTTATTATGTGTAATTAAGTTTGTTGTGGATAAATTGAGAAATACAATAAAAAAATGTTAATAAAATAATTATAACATTTATTTATTTATTTTTATTTATTTATATATCAAAATATATATATATATATATATATATATATATATATATATATATGTAAATTAATTACAAATTAGTTAAAGAAAGATATAATGAAGATATTTAGTTTAGACTACAAGAACATTCAGAAAAGAAAAATAAAAATAAGTTGTTCTGTAAGTTTAAATTAATATATGTAAAAAAAAGTTAGAAAAACTATATTAAAGAGCTTCTACGCATTAATTTATATAATTTATGTTTAACTTACAAGAAAAAACTTATTTATTTTTTTATTTTAAAATTGATTTCTCCATTATGTTCAGATTGATTTAAATTTGAGTTTCATTTTTTTCATACTTTTCTATGTCAAATTTTTTTTATAAAAATACTTGTTCAAAACATGTGGAATGTATAAGAAGCTGCTCTAACTTTTTTTCCCTGATCTATGTATGCAAAGGGAGCAAATAATATTGAGAAAAAAAATGAAGGGGTAGTATTGTAAACTGAGTCTACTAACTATGCTTTTTTATACTGCAATTATCTCCAAGTGAAAATATTTTTCTTTTCTTTCTTTTTTTATCTTTGTGGCAAGTAAGGTTTGGGAGGCAGAAAAAAAAGCACTGTGGAAAAGACAAAGCCTTGTGGTCGGCAAAATTGGGCTGCTATTGGGCCCTACAAGATGTGGAGCCCACATTTGCAGACGCTCCTCTTCCTATCTCACAAAGATTCAAACAAATAGTAATAAAAAATAAAGAAAGAAAAAAAAAATTGAAAGAAATAATAATAAAGCTAATAGAGAAAATAGAAAGTGATAAAGTAAAGAAAAAAAGAGAAAGAGTGTCCAATTAGACATGCCACACGCCACCGCCCCATGCTAAACCTATTTATTTGAACACTCTTTAACAATTTGGTCATCCATTCTAGCCTCTTTTTTTTGTTTCACAACATTTCAAATTGTTTTTTTTTTATAATCAACTTGTGAAACATGATCCAAGTTCAATGTGATTTTCTAAGAAAAAAAATGAAAATGAAATTTTGTATAAGATTCAAAGGTTTGTGAATGCCAACCCTAAACCCAATCTTAGAACTCCAAAATGAAAACAAAATATCCAAAAAGAAAAAAAGTAACGAAAGAAAAGGGCAAAGGAAAACAAAAACAAAAAGAGAGACATACACGTGATCGATTAAAGGGGCTTTCTATAAGTTGTTAAGTTTTTTTATGTATGTGATTTACACAATCATATGTGAGTTTAATTATGTGGTTTTTTAAAGTAAAATTCATATTTATTTTTTGTCTTTATTTTTATTGATATATAGTATCTTTTACAAAACAAAATTTATATTAAAAAATTATTATTATATAAAAAATTAGTTTTAAAAGTAGGAAACTTTTTTAATGTAAAATATTAAAAAAATTATAGTCACATAAATCTTAAAATACAATATAAAATAATCATTGTATAAATGTTAAATAATTGTTGAAACGAATAAATAATTATAAATAATTTAAATAATATAATAATTATTAACATTTATTATTCTTAAAGCAGCTTAAAATATTGATCATCTTAATAAATATTGAATGAGTCAAGTCATTAAGAAAATAAAAAATTATAATAAAAAATAATGTTTCAAATAAAACGAAACCTAAAATTAAGGATAACATATTAAAAAGAACTAGTTACCTAATATTAAACTGAAAATATTTCAATAATGTAATAAAGTATAATTATAAAAATAAAAATAGAAGAAATATCTACATATTCTTTGTGATCTTGGATATAGAAAATATATTAACCATTAATACAACTACTCTGTCAAATATGGATATATATAGTTTTATCTGTCATCTCGTTATATAAAGTTCTTACACAAATATTTTTATTTAATATACTTATATATACACATATACATGCACATTTTTACTTAATATATTTTATATTTAAAATTATTTATATACAATTTATGTGAATGAAAACAATCTTCTAAAAAATTAGAAAAAAAAGTTACTATTATCTCAATAATGTAAATGTTGAGTGAGAAGGTCCCTCTAATGATGGGTAATGATGCCCTAAATGTCATCTCACTTCAAAGTAGTGTAGGGTATACACATGCATTGTCAGTTGTTGTTATTAATTATAATACAATAGAATATATTCCAATCTCATCTCATATTATCAAAAGATGCATCTTATTAGTGGTTCCTAAATATTGCTACCATTCTAATTTATTTACTCTGGAAAAGATATTATTCTCTAAATCAAATATTTTGAGTGGAATTTCTATCCGTTAAATGAAATTACGTAGAGGTTGCCATTTCCCATAATTTTTAAAATTATTTCTAAACTTTAACTAATTCTTTCTTTTAATTCATATTTCGACTTTAACTAGCAATTCTCTTTTACGTAAACTCAACTAATTGATCATATAAAAATAATTATTTAATTTTAAATAAATCTAACATAAAATGAAATTCTTAACTATTTTTAGTTTTTCTAATCAAATTAAATAATCTATCTTTAACTATCCTCTAGACAATTTCTAAAACAAGGTAGTTACACTTAATTTTTCAGATTAGATAACATGAAAAATAACGAGTTTTAAAATAAACCTATCACACCTTTGTTCCGTTATTACAATGCAATCTAATATTCATTGTAATTTAATATTATTATCAAGTCATAATTTTCATCTTTAACTGACAATAATTTTCAATACACTAGCATAATTGTTCAATCATTCCATCAAAGGTTAAAAAATTCAATTTAAAGTATCCATCAATTTTTTTAAAAAAAAAAAAAAAACTATAATGTTTCACGTATCTTCCATATTCAATCCCAACTAAAGGATGAATTTTTAATAGTTATTCATCAACTTAAACATTTTACTTTTAACTTATTTAGAAAAGTTTATATGAAAATCTAACTATTCTAACAAAACTTCAACAATCATTCATTTAAACACAAAGTTCAAACCTATCCACATAAAACTTTGATCATCAAACTCAAAATACCATTATGAAATTAGACTGACAAAGATTTATCAGGCTATACATCCAAACACATAACCTAAGGATGCAAAATGCCCTTCTTGTAAATAACCTAAAGAAATGAAGTCTAAACAAAATTTTGATTAGATGGATATCTTCTATTTTATGCTATTTTATTATGATAAGTCTAAATCTTGAAAAAGATGAATGTTAATTCAGAAATTTAGAAAAAAGACAGATGAAAAATAATTTAGAAATAGTTAAATAGTTAACTTTTCTATTTATAAACTTTTTAACTTTAAAAGAATAAAACATTCATACCTGTCTCATATCATTTTAACTATTTTTATAATACTAATAATAAAACATGTTAGTTCAACTTATCTTTTTCTAACTGGTTATAAAAAAGTAAGTTAAAAATCTTAACAAATTAGCATATTGGTTGTGAATTATTCATATAATAGAATATAAATGAGTTGACGAGTCAATCTCTCTTTTTACTTTTAAGAGTGAATGGACTAACACTAGTAGAAAAATGACCTTTATCATCGGTTCTAAGAGATTTTTATCGTCGGGTCCCGAATTGACGTTCACTTAGAAGACATTGAAAATAATGTCAGTTAAACAATCAACATGGTGAAGATCATCATCACGTCGGTTAAGACCAGGAAACCGACGTGGAGCTTCACTTTATGACGTTAGTTGGAAGCCTACAACTGACGTGTTATAGGGCTGTTTTTTTTTTAAAAAAAAATAAAAAAAAAATTCAAAATTTTCCATAATCACTTTGATAAATCTCCAATACATACAAACAACCACAACAATTTCCAGAACTTTTTGACAAGTATAAATAGATGAAATAGTAGGCTAAAATCTAAAAAATTGAAAAAATACAAAAAATTAAAAAAATAGGGTAAATGATGGAATTTTGGAAAACAAATTGTCAAATCGCCTTCGGGGATGGTTGAGGAGCTTCATTACGCAATTTCAAGAAACTTTCATTTTTGGAGCATCTCAATCCGAGTTTTTTATCAAAAATTATGGTTATTTGAAGTTTTTTCGTCCAAAAAATTTTGAAACCCTAAATCTATGATACAAACATCCAGAAAGCATTCCAAGCATACAAAGATAAGAAAGCATACCTCTTGTAGATAGTGAAAACAAAACCAATGAACGAAAATCAACCAAACAAAATCTATCAAAACCAAAAAATACAAAAATGAAGTGAATGGAACCACAAAAGACAATGAGAGATGAGGGAGAACAACACGAGAGGGAGGAGAACACCACGTACCCGTGAAAATATGAGCAAGAAAGCGAGACAAAATGCAAGAGAGAATGCGTGAGAGAGAAAAAGGCAATGTGAGCAAAGAGAGAAACTTTGAAGCAACAGCGAGCACAAGAGCGAAAATGAGGGAGGGAGGCAAAGTGTAAAAGTAAAAACAGTGAAATTGAAAGCACCACGTCGGTTATGGGCTTCTAACCGACACGGTGCATGGCCTGAAATCCCCAATTTTAATTATGATGGCCCACCACGTCGGTTAGAAGCCCATAACCAACGTGACACAAACCTTAATTTCACCCAACTTTTTCCTCAATTTACTCATTGTGACCATGACGTCAATAGTTGCAGTCCCATAATCGACGTCATGATTAGACACACCACGTCGATTTGTAGCTCCTAACCGACGTGGTGCTCTTCCACCATTTAAAAAATTTTAAATTTTGAATTTGTGTTTTTTACTGATATAACCATGACGATTGTTTTGTTTAATCGACGTTGTGTATATATCACAACATCGGTTTTGATCTAACCGACGTTATGAATGTTGATTTATTTACAAAAATGCCTTTACATTTTTTACAATGTCGATTTTTGGTTTAAACGACATTATATTGACGACGTAGAAACCCTTTTTTTCTATTTTTATATAATAAAAACACCAATCCAATTTATCAAATTTTATGAATTATGGGTCAAGACCATTTTATCATTCCTCCATATTAAGTTTTTACAAATAATAACTCTTCTTTTATGAGATAAATGTTTTTTATGGAAGAAAATATAAATTTCACTTAGAATATAATAAATTAGTATTATTTTAATTAATTAATTTATTTTTTATAATAATATTATACATTCTGCTATGTAAAATTATTAAAAAAAAAAAAAAACTGTCCATACAGGACACGGAAAACATACTACTTTTGTATAAAAAACGTATCCTTACCAAAATCAAGAATAGTTTATACCGATATTATTGTCATAAAATATATATAAATCAAATAATAGTATAATAGAAATGTTGTGTATATCTTTTAATAGAAATACCTTTTAGTTAGAAAGGAACGTACAATAGAACACAATTAATATCTAATTAGGGCATTCTTTTTGTTTTGTTTTACTCGAGGTCACATTTTTATAGAGGGATTCTTTATAAACTTTCTTGAATTATATATATTTTTATTCTCACAGTACTCTTTTCTTTATTATTTTCATAATATTTATTGTAGTTTTCGTAATACTTTTTGAGGTAGTTATGTCGTTATATCATTTATAAAAGAATTATATTCAGTCTTATAACAGTAAAGAATTTCGAAATTTCTTTTAAATCATATTTTTATATTGTTACTTTATTTAATCATGTTTCAAATAAACTATCTCTCTAATAACAGATTCATTGAAGATATTGTTTCTTTTAAAATTTATTAAAAATAATCACCCTAGAAATGCTACTTAGTTTTTTTTTAATATTTTTATTATTAGCTTTATTAAGATGAAAAATTGGAGGGTTTTAAGCCCATTTTCTCCTTCATCTTGAGACAAAAATTGCCGAATCTCTTTTCCATGGCGCGCGAACCGAAGAGCGTTGGTGTGAAGATCCTATGGCTTTGGACTTTTGGAACCGCCGCTAGTAACCTCTCATCCCATTCTTTCTCCTTCAATTGTTTCGTCACCATTAATCACATTCCCTTCACTCATTTCTTTTTCTTACAGTCCTAGTCACCAACGCCATGCGCACCAGAATAAGAGACATGGAAGCACTCATGAACGCCGATCAACAACAGCAACACGATGCCGCTACCACTGACTCGTCTTTGGTGGACACCAATAAGGATTGATTTGCACTATTTCTGACGCGGCCTTGGATTGTGAGTGGTGGTTAAACTCGCCGAGGATAAAAGGGCACGCAACGTGTTTGTTGAATGTCCTAACTGAACTAAGTCTGAACCGCCAGCGAAATTTGGAACCCGGACACCATGGTGATGTTTTTATAGTTTATTGTTATGTCATCATTTTTTGTGATTGTGGCATGTCTTTTACACCGTAATCTCATAAATTGATCTTCCCTTGTTAATGTTGTGGGATTAGCATAACTTAATAATTTATTTAGATGCTGAAAATGTATGGCATTTGAATATTAATAAACTAAATCAAACATGTCCTAAACATGACTTTTTCGATAAGGTAAAAAAAAAAAGTGATAGTTGGTTAAGTAAGGGGATGTTTGTCAAGAGTAAATATTTTTGCAAATTTACCACAATGGTACAATTTCTCATAATATTGCCTAAAATTGGCAAAAAGAATTGTAATTAGCGAAATAGGTAAACTGTGTCAGTTATACACTTTTCAACATAAAGAAATCATGTTAATGGGGTACGATTTCACTTATACAAAGAAGAAATCATACCAAGCACACACGATTAGCGTAAAAAAGTGGAAATCGTGCAATTTTAATTAAGTGATTAAGTGAAATTGTGTTTAGCTGGAACAGTTTCTTTTGTTGTTGAAATCGTGGTATAACTAGCACAGAATATAGTTGATGTATTTACTATTGTTGCGGATTAGTAATGTCTCCAATTATAGTTAGGGTTTAACTGTGTTCGCCTGTCTTTATTGTACCTTAGATCACGAAATAGACTTTAACCAAAAAAACATTGGTGGATGCATATTACTTCTTCTGTGTTGGGCATGGAAACACATCAAATATTTGTTTCAATCTTATCCCCCATTAACAACGTAACGTTGGACATCGTTTTCCACTAGCTAAGAGGTAAACTTTTTTATATAAAATATCTTTAAACAAAAATCATATGTATTATAACTTGTTTTGCCTTAATGAACATGTATCTTGTACAAAAGGTGACTTTGTGCACCAACGCACAAATAACACCCTTTGATCAGTATAGTAGCTCTTATCCAATTAATTAGACAACTTAAAACCCAAAGAGGTTATGTTTCTTATGAAAATTCAACTCGAAATTATTGTCAATTGTTCACTAATTTGACTTTTTTTTGTTCCAATTCATTTGGACTCCTTGCACGATGGTCGATATTGCTCCATTCATAATTGGTGAGGTATCTACTATTAGTTGTGCAGTAAGACCATTGATTTGTTTCGCAAGTGTTGAATTCCACCAAATTGATCGGGTCATGCAATAATTTGGGTTTCACCAACCCATTCCAAGTGACCTATTAAATCTCAATCAGGTTCATAAAAAAAAAAACATAAGGTGCAGAACAAAACGTTATTGGCCACAATACCATGAAAGATGGATAGTAATTTGGAACGATCGATATAACCAGCTCATTGACAGAGTTAATTCACTAGTAATGGTCATTTGTATAACACGACTACATACATGCAATGGTACATTACCCACACTTTCCTCTACATTACACCTCCCAAGCAACATATTGATGACGATATAAGTTCACATATGTACACTTTTCATCATGTATTTGTTCTTGTTTAAAATTTTGCATTTCATCCTTATAATATGACATGCCAGAAGACACTAAGCCCCTCCCTCGGAGTCTAGATGTTGGGTTTTCTTCTCATACTTCACAGTTTCATGACCAGTCATTTGGTTAATCTAGTCACTTGGGTTTTATCCCCCTTCATAAACCAAATTTATGGATTATCAAGCCCATATGTCATTCCATTCACTTTTAAACTAGGTTTCATCCACAAATAACATTTTCCCTTATCAAATGTTTGTTTTTTCGCCTCCACCAAATATGTTTGCAACTTCATTCTTCACCTGTTAAATTGCATTCCACCCTTCATTGACACAGTATTATCAGCCAACATTGACTATGCAATAGTCGCATATTGAACATCACAATAATGATAACAAGGATAATGATGATTCAGTACCACCTTTGTCGTAGGAAAGAAGACCTATAAGAGAAAGAAGAAGACCACATTCTAGGACGTCATCACATAAATATTTTTTTTTATTGTAATTGTATATTTACAAATTTTTATGTTTTACTGTTGACCTTGTGTATTTTGTATTTCTCAATTTTAAATATAATTACAACTCAAATTTAAATATATACACCATATCCTACAATTTCATAACTTAACATATATCAACTCAACTAAAATAATGTACACTAATCAATTATAAATCCTAAATTTTACAGTGATTGACTCTAAGATAATTCAAACCAACTACACATAAATCAGTTACAGATATAGTAAATATTATAAATTTAACAAATATTTTTTCTAAAATAATATCTTTTGATATAATACAAATGTATAAGTGACATTTTCAATTGAAGTAATAATATTGAAACTTAATATAAGTCATTATGAAGAAAACTCGTCATTTGATGTCAATAATCACTACATAACTTAGAGGTGTCAATACACAATAACTGAATTAAGAACAACAAAATCTTGTCATGCTCACCATCTTAACAACAAAGAAATTGTGTTAGGTGAACAAAATTTCACTTAATTAAACTTATGAGTGTTCATGATTTTCACTTTTCATGTCAATCTATCTACACAATTTTTATTTAAACAAAATGAAATCATCTCTAATTAATACGATTTTTTTATATTGAAATTGTATCTAACTTACATTCTCATTTTGTTAAATTTTTTTTCTACCCATTATTCACAATACCGCGAAAAATTAAATTATTGTAAGAAATTTACCAAAATTTTGATAAAAGAAAATTATGATAGTTGAGAGTTATATGGTTACGAGAGGACTAAAATGTATTTGATTTGTAAAAAGTATTATCTGAAAATTTCCTAAAATTTATTGAAAATAGAGAGTAATATGTTATTTCTTTATTGAATTTTTAAATTATTACTACATTAAATTATTTAATAGAGTATTATAATTGTTTTTAGTAAATTTTTTATTTAAACGAAGTAAAAGTTAGATTTTCATCTCTTCTTGATAATGTTTTTTTGTGAAACTTAATTAAAAATCATTTTTGGAAACCTGATTCTTTTGACTATTATTTTTTAATAGGTAAATTAAACATGGGAAGTACTTGCTTAACATTATATCCGTGCGAACTAAAAATTTCTCAGCTTTCTAATACCTCCTCAGTTAATTGCGATTATATAGAAATGTACTACTTTTAAATTTAAATAAAAATTTTCAAAAAAATATTGTCTTGACCATATCAATGTTATAATATAAATATTTTAATTCAAATTAGTGAGTTTTGATTTTGATCTTTATTAAAAAAATGTTTTTTCATCTTTATAAAATTTGAAATCATGTAGTCCTTTATAATATGTTTGAATTATTGTTGTGTTTATATAAAATAATTTTATTTTTTTATGCTCAAAAATATTAAATAATGTTTTAGCTCTTAATATTCATTTTATGATTAAATAGTGAATAGATGTGTCCATTTTTATTATGATAATAATAATAAGAAATAATTAAAAAATAATAATAAAATTAATTAAAAAATATTACGAAAATATATATTGAAGTTATAAAAATTGTATACATAAAAATCAATATTAAAAATAAATGTTTTTAGTAATTTTAATAGAAACCCGTTTAATTTTTCATTAAAATTAAAATTAAAATTGTAATAAAAAAACTATAAAAATAGTTATAAAATATTTTTAATTTTTACTAGTGGTTATAATTATAGAATAAAAATACTTTCAAACCGCTCATCATGAATATTCTTTTTAAATATAGAGTCTAAAATGTTGGTTAACTAATATAAAGAAGCAAAAGGTTAATAGAGTTACATAATCAAATCACATTATTAATTGTTATATGTGAATAACAATCATTTCTGGATTTGTAGAGCTCTTTCAGTCAAATAAAGGCAGCTATTATATTACAATGCTAGCATAGGTTATTTAGAATGGTCATTTTTTTAATACATAAGTAATTAATTAATATCATACATTATTGGAAATTAAAAATAACAATTTTCAATTTTAAAGGGATAAAAATAAATTTTTAATCTTAAGATGAATAATAAAAGCTAAAAGTAATGATTTAAAATTTTGACAAACAAAAGTACATAGAAATTAAAACCAAAATTGACACTATTTGTGAAAGTTAAAAACAATTATTTCATATTTTATAAAAATAAAATCAAAAGTTATTAATTATATAAAACTAAAATACTCAATATAATTCATTAAAAGAAATATAATAAAACAATTTAAATTTATAGAACTAAATAACTACATGTAGAAAGAGATCCAAAAATGTGGTTTTATCTCTCCTTATTTCTTATCCATCATCATCCACCTTATATACCCAACCAACCCATTTTCCATTTTCCATTTTCCAGCGAACCTGTGTGTGGCCTTTATCTTTCCACCACTTCACTTCCCATGGCTGCAGCTTCAATGTGTATGAGCTTCAACCTCGCAACAGCATTCAAGGGCCTCTCCTTATCTTCTTCCTCTTCCTTCTTCGCCGGAGCTTCTCTCCGCGCGGGCCCCGCCTCCGTCGTCTGCCTCCCACGGCGCCGCCCCCTCATCATCGAGAACGCGCACAAGAAGGGAGCGGGAAGCACCAAGAACGGCCGTGACTCGCAGAGCAAGCGCCTTGGCGTCAAGATTTACGGCGACCAGGTCGCCAAGCCCGGCTCCATCATCGTTCGCCAGCGCGGAACCAAGGTGCCTCCCTTACCATTTTCTCTTGTACTTTTCGGTGAATTCCAGTTGTAGGAAGCCATTATTCACGTTAGTGAAGAGAGTTCGTGTTGGAGTTGGTAATCTGATTGGAGAACATTAGAAAAACACCTAAGCAATTGTGCTTAAGTTTTGTCTTTCCATATTAGGCGCTGAATCTAATGTGCTTTTTGGTGTATGTCTTGAAAATTTTCGCTGGTAATATGTGCAATAAAGGTGGATGTTAGCTATTAATTAAGGTAAGGTTATAATTTTAGTTGGAGAAGAACATAATGTATTGCGCTTGAGATTTGTTTGTGGTTGGAAGAAGTAGGAGTGATAGTCTCAATTGTTGACGGAGTAACAGTTTGGTGTGGTCTTCTGTTTTGATTTTCAATGGTGAATTGATGGTTTTTGGAAGGTGGTGGATTATGGATAAGCTTGTCTTGCTTTTGTGATTTGTTGATTCAATGCTTTATTGAAGTTGTTAAATAGTTTATTACTGAATTGATGCCTGGAATAAAAATTTACATCAGTTTGCATTGGCAACCACAAGATAATCAATGTTTAGTGCACTGTTCTGTGGCTAGAAAATGAATACAAAAAGAGCAAACAATGGAGGGTCTTCTGACCAGCTGAGTTGCCTTGTGCAATTAACAATATTGCAGTAGTTTCCTCTGATGATTGTTTACTATAGTAGAGCTTTTACGTAAGTTCTATAACACTTTATAGACTGGAAGAACTTCCTGAAGTCAGTTTTATGTTTAGTGTTATAATGGTATTGATGGTGTAATGGGAATCTTATAGTTACAAATGTAGTCTATAGTCAATCTATTCAGTAGCAGAGCTAGAGGACAATTGTATTTTGGGGGAGGTCATGCTTGAGAAGTGAAAAACAATAAAAAAAGCATCTTTATTAATTCTTAAATCCTTGCAAAAGGTAAGTAAATGACGCCTTCGACATAACTTGCTAGACCCAAAATCTATTATACCTTTGTTACTACAGTTTTCTGTACATGCTGTCTAATACAAGCGCCATTCTCATTGTTTCCATCATCTAATTATTTTTCTCTGCAAACCTTGAAGTTTCATGCAGGAAAGAATGTGGGGCTTGGCAAAGACTATACTATCTTCTCCTTGATTGATGGAGTGGTAAAATTTGAGAAATATGGACCTGACAGGAAAAAGGTGAAATAATTTTTTACAACTAGATGATGATATGTGTCCTATAATCCTAGAGAATACAAATTAATGAGCTATGCAACATGTATTACTACAGGTAAGTGTTTATCCTCGAGAAGTACAACCTGAGAACCCCAACAGCTATAGAGCAAGGAAGAGAGAGTTCTTCAGGATGAAGCGTGAACGCAAGAAAGCTAGACAGGATGGAGCAGTACTTCCACCCCAGCTTGTTCTGGCTTCTGCTGATGATGCATCAATCACTAATCCAATGTGCTGATTCTGATTAGATTACTTTACTGTGTAAAATACCCGTCTCAATTTTTTGTGCTTTTGTGTATCTCTAAACCTTGTAAAATTTTATTAAGTTTTGTTAAAGTATCGAAGTACCAAGATGACTGTCCTTGTATTCTGGGCAGGAAAATTGAATTCGTGCTCAAAATGCATCATTAGTGTTCTAAATCAATACCCTCTTTTACTTATTCTATAATTTTTTTATTTGATGAATGAGAGAAGTCTTCTGCTTGATAAGTTAACGTATTCAAAACATTTAGTCATCACTTGTCATCTCAATCGTAACATTGCTTGATGAATTGTATAGCATGAGAACTTGGTTTGTAGTATTTAGAATACAATTCGCATGCCGGTTGCACTCTGTTATTATTGTGGCATACCAGTCAGAGTCATGGTAATTCAATTGTATGGGTGAATCAGTTCAGTGCATCCTAAAATCCATGCCTAATGTAACCAACAGTTTTATGGAGTTTCTTATTAGGTGTTGTATTCACCCTTCCGAAATGTGAAAATGAATTAGCGTCAGGATAATATAGGAGTACGCTCTAATGAGATTCATTGTAATTGATTGGAAAAATAATCGGTGCCTCATCAAACAAATGAACTTCGAAGGTAACCCAATCCAATTCAACTGAGCATGACATGATATGAAATAAATTTCAGTGTATTTATCTATCTACCCGTACTTTGTATTATATTTAATGAATTGAGTATACATGTAAATACTAAAAAAATCCAAATGTATGGTTGCAAATGAGGAGACTTGTGTAACTCGGATTTTGCCAGAGGAATGAAGTTTTTTTTTTTTTTTATTTATAGTGTGGATTTATGCTGATGTGAATGTAAATGCAGACATACCCAATCCTAATGATAATACCATTTACTCTTTCTGGTGTTTTAATGAAGTCATCAAGAAAAACGTCATCGTACTTATGATCAATTGGATGGGTAGGATTGCAAATAAAAAATCAGTAAAATTAAACCCTACTCTTTAGTAAATGTAAATTCTTCAATGTGAATTATTAATCAATTACAAAAGTGAATATAAACTGATTTTTATATGATGTAGGGCAAAAGGACAAATTTGGATATACATTTTCCTAGAACATAATCCAAACAAACCCATGTTTAGTCGTGGATTGAAGGATAATTAAGAATATGATGACAATAGATTTGGAATATTTGATGAACCTGCTCTTTCACTTTAAAACAGCTAAATCACACAAGGCTTAGCTGGGCAAGTAAATGATAAATTTACATTTGCCATAGCTGATAGAGTTGACTAAGCAGAACAATGGGGACCCTTGGTCCCTTGGTGGGTTGCATGGAGCATAAATTGAACTTGAAGTGTACTGTGGCCTTTACATTATTTGAACGAGATTTTTCACATTATTTGAATGTTAGCTGAAAATCCTTGTGATAGAAATCATGATTGCAATGTCTTAAACTTAGTAAAGTAACATACAATGAAATACCATCAATTTCTAAAAACTTTGAGTGAGTGATTTACATTGGTGAAGCCTCCATCAACCATGAGATTGTCTCCACTTATATATCTTGCATCATCACTTGCAAGGAATAGCACAGCATTAGCCACATCGTGAGTAGTTAACTCTACCCCCTGCAAGTTTGCATTTTTCCCAATAAAATCACGAAAACCAGCCAAGGCATCCTCAGTTCTTTCATCCTCAGGAAAATGGGCCACAGACAAAGCTGTTGGAACACCATAAGGTGACACACAATTCACCCTTATGCCATGTTTTCCCAATTCAGCTGCAACATTCCTTGTCAGCCCCAGTACAGCATGTTTGGAACCTGTGTATGCATGTGGTCCGAGGCCACCTATGACACTTGCTACACTGCCTACAGAAACAATTGAGCCCTTCTTCTTTGGGATCATAATTCTAGCAGCATGTTTCATCCCGTGGAACACTCCCTTCACATTTACACTGAACACCTTGTCAAATTCTGATAAGTCTGCATTGCGGATGTCAGGAGAAGGTGATCCAGAAGTTCCAGCATTGTTGACTATGATGTCCAGTGTGCCAAATCTATCCACCGTGAAGTCCACTGCATTGGAGACATCTTCCTCCACAGTAACATCACCATGGAAAAGAACAACATTTGCTTCATCACCAAGGGATTCCAACACCTGCTTTCCGAGGTTGACTTGCACATCAACTATACAAATTTTAGCACCATGAGTGTGGAAGAGACGCACAATGCTTTCTCCAATTCCATCTGCCCCACCTGTAACCAATGCCACTTTGCCTAATAACCTGAGAGAAAGAGACCATAGAGAACTTGGAAGTTCAGAAGATAATTTGATTTTTATAATCCAAATCTGTCGTGATATTTTTATAAAATGTACTGCAAGTATAATGTAGGTAAACCTTAGAACAGTTATTCAAAATTTACTCATGTGTATTTGTTGGTTTCTAAATAACTCAATATATAACATAACATTATGTTCTTACAGTGTTGTTACGGAGGTTGAGAACAAGATTTCAAGGTGTCAACTATGATGGTCTTTCTACGAATCTCTAATCTCTAGTAGCTGGGACAATGGGAAAATACTTGCCAAAGGTAATCTGATGCTCTCGTTAGTGTTTGCTTATCAGAATTTTTCCTAGCGTGTCTTAGAATTGATCTCCAAAATCTCCTAATTTCACGCACTGTTCACTATTTATACCCTCTTTCCTAATGACACTTTTCATTTGTCTTATGCTATCAGGAAGACGTATAGCCTCTTCTATCAAAGAGAGATACGATAGGTGTTTTGCACTATGTATCAGAGAGAAGACGTGCAGTCTCTTCTGCATAAGGTACGTCTCTTCTGTATAAGGTATGATTGTTTTTCTGCACTATGTGTCGGCAAGACGTGCAGTCTCTTCTACATAAAGTATGATTATTGTTCTGCACTATATGTCAAAGGAAAAATGTGTGGACTCTTCTTTGTTAGAGGGAGTGGGGATGCTGTTTGTTGGTGCTGGCTGGGTACTTGTGGCCTGGGTACTTGTCGGCCTGGGTTATTGTGGGTCCGGCCACTTATCAGCTTGGGTACTTGTCGACTTGGGTTCTTGTGGGTCTGGGTACTTATCAACTTGGGTACTTGTTGGCCTGGGTTCTCTCTGTAATGAGCTTTGTGAATACATGTTATCGGTCATGCTCCTTATTGGTCGTATAGTACACAAGTCTTCCAAGCTTGAGTAGTTGTTAAACTATGAGGAGCTCAATGGCGTTGTCGGCCCCACTCTTTGATGTCCGTATAGTGAATGTTGTCGGTAATGCCCTTTGGTGGCTCCATAGTACACATTCAAATATAATAAGTGGTTTGGTTGGATAATATTGTTCTAAAATGGATAACTCCATTTTCCATATTAAAATATGTAAATTGTAAAGCAAATAACAAAATGACTCATACCACTCATTTAATGGCACTAGCTTAAATTTCTCATAAAAATAAATATGGTACAATAAGAACTAAAGATTGATTAATCTCTTTTTGTTTCCAATGTCATCTACCAAATAGATACTACATCATATGTAGAAAAGGATTTGTTAGGATACAATTGCAAAAATTGGAGAATACGAGATTGCAGAGTGAGTTTTATAAGGCTGTAGACTCTTCAACTACAGCAACTAGCTTTTGTTGCGTGGTTCTCCAAAGATTTTAATCAACTAGTATCAGATCCTCTAATTGTGTAAGGATACAATAACAGTCTACCATACAAGATTATTAGAAAAATATAAACAAGGAAACCATCAATTTGTTTTGCTATCCACTTTGTTAACCTGTCACAATACATACTCAGGCTCAAAAATGGAAAAACTACACAAATTATGGGACTGAATTCGACTTCTAAGTTGTGTATAGTGAAAATTATTTTGGAAACTGGCTGTGTATATAAACCTAACTATACATACCCTCACATGTTAAGGTACTATCTTTTTCCATTCTTATAACCCTGCACAACATGGCCACATAAGCAAATTATCAGAGACTAGTGAAAAAATCCTCCAATGTTAGTATGATACAAAATCCACATTCAACTAAATCTGAACATCAGAGTTGTCAAACACCTTTAGAAGAAAAACGAGAGAACCATGAGAATACATGGAAACAAGCCTAAAGCTTAAATCCATTTGAACTGTGGACTTTGGTTAAGTTAATCTAATTCATTTTTTTAGTAAGAAATTTTATAATTTGGGATGAGTTATGTAAGTAGATTCTTTAAATATATTTTGCTCTTATTTTTTATATTTATTACATGACAATAAAAATGAATTGACTCCACTCACTATTTACAGTATTATAATCAGATTATTTACCTATTCCACTAAATATAATCAGATTATTTATCTATTTCACTAAATATTAATTCATAACTAGAAGGTCATACTATAAAGATAATAAAAATCAAAATCAAAATGTCAAATTATATAATTAAATAAATAAATTAATTAACCATCCAAGAGAGAAAGAGAGAGCTAAAGAAGTAAAGCCTGCAGCAGCAACAGGGTTCCAAAACCACAAACATATGTGAGTTGAAGAGTGAGGAAGCAAAGTTAGCATAAGAAATATGTATTACCTTGGAGTTGGAGAGGAAGCAAGAACAATACCTGAAGTGGACATGGCTATCTACTTTCTCTGTGTTTCACCTCCTACAATTTATGAAGACACACAAAACTAATCATTAGGATCAGAAACGTTGCCAAACAAAACATTTCTTCTTCTGTACATCTGTTTAAACTGATAGTGACTGAAACTAGAAACAAAAGTTAGGCAAAAGCACCAACAGATACATTTTTTTTCGTTTTTTATTATTAAATAAGTACTAATTTTTATTTTATTTTTATAAAAATGGATAAATCATAATACAGAGTTACTACGTTTTTTACTTAAAGTTCAGTTCAATTTTGTGTTTGCCCAAATTCATATTACGGTGACCGGACTTCTTTATTTGAAATTGTATCTCTCTAACATAATTTATCTATTTTCATAAAAAGAAAAGTTTTACACTAATTAAATAAAAATAAATAAAAATTATACTGATTTTACATAAAAGTTAAGTAGAGAGAACTAGTCAAAATCGATAAAAAATCATGGTACTATTTTTTTAGAGTTATTTTTCTTCTCCAACTCCTAGCAAAAGTCCTATCTTAATATTCAGAAATTCTCTTTCATCTTTTGAACCAAACCAAACTTTTTTTTTTTTTTGAATTTCACTTGCCTTGTATGATATTATTTAAATATTGCTCGTACCTCTATACTTTAAAAATAGAAATTGATATCTATTGTATTTTAATAAAATAACATTTTTAGATAAACATTCATAACTTTTTGTTACGTGTTTAACAGGTCTTGCTTAGCTTTTTTTTTTTTTTTTTTTTTAATTTATATATCAATGTTCTCCACTTATCTTTAAAGTAGGTAACAAAATGGACCTTATGGATGTGTACATGGAGTTGTGGATCTCAATTGGTTATAAAAACTAAAAATCGAAAATTTAAATTATAAAAGTAAAGAATTTGTAGAAAATTAAATGATTTAATAAAAGAAAAATTATATTCATTTTTCACATAAGGCGTTCTTATATTTCTGTCTCTAATTTTCTAATTTGGAGATAAAGATTCACTTTCTATTTTATCAATAAAGTAATACTATTATTTCTTATTTTATTTATATTTGTATTAAAAATATATAAGTTAATAAATTTAATAGTATATTTTTGTGACTGAATGTATAATTTTCCTTAGATTGTTAATAAATAATAATTAAATACTTTAATTTATTTTTTATAAAAATCATTTAACAATTTACATTTTAAAATTAAAATTTTTACGATTTTTATTCAAGTTTTAAACAATATATTATTTCAATAAAATATGGGATGTAAAACGAGCATATTTATTAAAAATAAAAGAAGGATAATGTGATTTTATTAAAATATAATAAAAATATTTATTTATTTATTTTAAAACAAGAAAAAAAATAATAGGTAAGTTGTCGTTCTCAAAATATGTAAATACAATTTTTCTATTTTATTATTCACTTCAAAGATAACATTAATATACCACACGAAAAAAAAAGTTGAAAATTTTTGGACATTATTATGTTTCATGTTAATTTAAATAAATGAATAATGAAACTTTTTGTGCACCAATAGATAGTTCTATCATTACGACACATCAAACAAACCAAAGTATCCACGTAAAGAGAAATAATTGCAGATTACTTTTAACTTTTTTTTTTTCTTTTTTTCCTTTCATTTTTATCTTGCTGGAATATCTAAAATAAACTTTATTTTGGAATTTTAACGTGATATTTATTTTAAAACAAAATATTTAGTTGAAACTTTTATCGGAAAAATAAACTTAAAAGAATAAAACTTAATTGAGTAGTATATTACTTTTCTAAGTATTTTATTAAATAAAAATTAACTTTAATTTAGTATTTGAGTAAATAAGTTTTGCTTTTAAAGGTTTATTACGAAGACAAAGCTTTAAAAAAAAAAAAAAGCAAGCCGGAGAAAATTAATGATACACCATGAGATTATTTTCAAGTGTTGTTTTAAGTAAGATAGATTGTAGCAAAAAGTGAACCATGTTTAAAAAACTTTAATTTGATCATTAGAACATAAAAAAATTCTTAATCACTTTATTAAAATATTAGAATACAAAAGTTAAGAATTTTTTTTCCTGGCTTTACATGGAGTTTTAATCATTGGAATCTAAATATTTTATTTCATCATCCTAAAATATTCATATTACACATACTTCAAATCCAAAATTGCAATTACTTAAAATTGCAAACTTAATGAAAAAGGTATAAAGAATACAAACTATATATTCAAAAACCTAATATATGACATACCAAACTTAAATGTACATAAATTTATGCGATGAATCATTCAAAAAGATTAAAAATAAAAAATTATACAATACTATCTTTTAATGCTTTCAAGTTAAAACTTCCTTCAAATGAGAAAAAACACACTATCTTAATCTTGGATAGATTTTGAAGAACGCTAACAACAAAAAGATAATTTGTAAATGTATAAGGCTTTATGTGTTCGGAACTTAGAATTTTTTTAAAATAAACTGTTTAAATGTAGAATTAATCAATTACAATTTAACATAATTGTTCATCAATTATTTTCTTTTTAATTAAGTTGTAAAAATCCTATAACAATATAATTAATTATTTTTAATCATAATAAATTTTTTACAAATATTGTATTAATACCAAACTTCAAATAATCCATTATTATTTATGATAAAAAAATTATTCTATTTATGATAATAGATTATTCCATAAAATACATAAGTTTAGAAACAAGTTCGTGAATACAAAATAATTAATTACGTTTATAATTTATTATTACGTCCAAAAAATAATAAAACACATTCGAAAAACAAATTTTTAAGCATGACAACATAGAATAATTCTACAATGCATAACCCTAAACTCAATTAAGATCAATGCAAATAAAAACAAAATCAACACCTTACAGTTGTATTGTTTAAGGTCGATTATCAAAAGATGTGTCTCTGTTACAAATAATAATTGTAACTAAGTGCATCCACCACATGAAAACTGAGATTCTACATTTGAAAGATTTTAATGCAGAGGATATCCATTCTTCAACTGATGAAAAAAATATACCTATTACAGTAATAATAGATGACAATGATTTCTGATTAAAATATAAAGTGAATTTGAAGGATACTGTGATCTTGAAATACCAAAACTTAAGGATAAACAAGCATACTTTGAACCAGAATAATCATGTTATTTGTATTATTTATTACTTGAAAGTCCTTGCACTAAACTCAAATGATTATTGCAATGTCTCAAACTAACATTGAAATGCCATTAATCATCTAAAAACATGGAGTGCATGAGTTACACTGGTGAAGCCACCATCAACCATGAGATTGTCTCCACTGACATATCTGGCCTCATCACTTGCAAGGAAGAGAACAGCATTAGCCACATCACGAGCAGTTAACTCCACACCCTGCAAGTTGGCCACTCTCCCAGTAAAATCACGAAAACCAGCCAAGGCATCCTCAGTTCTCTCATCCTCAGGCAAATGGGCCAAAGCCAACCCTGTTGCAACAGCATAAGGTGACACACAGTTCACTCTTATGCCATGCTTCCCCAGTTCAGCTGCAACACTCTTTGTCAGCCCCACCACACCATGTTTTGATGCTGTGTATGCATGTATTCCTATGCCACCTAAGGCACTGGCCACACTGCTCAAAGAAACAATTGAGCCCTTCTTTTCTGGGATCATAATTCTAGCAGCGTGTTTCATGCCATGAAACACACCCTTCAAGTTTATGTTGAGCACCTTGTCAAATTCTGATAACTCTGTGTCACGGATATCAGGACATGGTGATCCGGAAATGCCAGCATTGTTGACTATGATGTCAAGGGTGCCAAATTTTTCAGCAGTGAAGTCCACTGCTCGGGAAACATCATCCTCTATGGTGACATCACAATGGACAAAGACAACATTTGCTTCACCACCACCAAGGGATTCACACACCTGCTTTCCAAGGTTGTCTTGCACATCTGCTATGCATACTTTAGCACCATGCCTGTGGAATAGGCGCACAATGCTTTCTCCAATTCCAGATGCCCCACCTGTAACCAATGCCACTTTGCCTAATAACCTGAGAAAAAGAAACAATGGAAGACTTGATAGTCACATAATTGGAACTTAAGTATGAATAATGCATGCAGTAGTACTTCCTAAACTATGACAAGTAGAAACAGTAAAAACTACTGAAAACAATGTATGAAAGGAGGGTATTATTGTTGGAAAAGTCGAGAGAGAAAACACTAAAAAGATCAAACAATAATGAGACATGAACGAAACCTACACAAGAAATTGACGTCACTCTTAACCCAAAACCTTAAAATATTAGATTTATGGATCTTCTTTCTTATATGTTGCTCAACTTTTTTATTTCTATACAATGCGAGACTAGACTTACATTTGGATTCCTAACAATTAGTACATCTACAAAATGTGCTCAATGTGTTTGAAATATCTGAACCATTTGAAACCTCGGATATGACCACTTATGGTATCTGCCTAAATGCAATTCTAAGCATTGTTAGAGTAAAATTCCTAGGAGATGAAAAACTCCATTGCCCAAATTAAAGATTGTAAATTATAGAGCAAGTCATAAAATTATGCATACAACTCATGTAAATTGTAGATGAACTTGGCATGAAAGAATCGAAGATTGATTACTCTCTTGCATCAAAATTACAATATCATCGACCATTCAAATACTGCATCATATGCAGAAAAGGCAGAAAATGTTGCAATCACAAGCATGACTTTTTTACCCGATGGTGTTCTAAGTGACAATGACATATACATCCCAAGGATGACAGGTAACAGTACCATATATGATTGTTAGAAAATGTAATAAACAAGGACGCCATCAATTTATTTTACCATTCAATTTTGTTAACCTGTCACAAAGTACTGAGGCTCAGAGGAAGAATGATAAAACACATATACATTAATAACTAAAAATACCGTGGACAAGCTTCTCTAGAAGGGTTTCTGTAAGAAAAAAATGGAATTGACTTCTCCATAAGTTAAAATTAGTTTATGCACAAGTTCAAAAAAAATAAAAATTTGGACAATCTTGAAGAAGCTACATGAGAGAGCATCTACAAATTAGCTCATGCAGAAGCTAATTTTAACTTATGACAAGGTCAATTCATTTTTTTCTAAAACTTTTTCTTTTGTAGAAGTCCTTATGGATAAGTTTGTTTAAACAGACCCTATATATGAAAGATTATTGAACTGAATCTAGTTCACGTACAAATCATGAGGCTGAAATTGGCTTCTAAGTCGCGTAAGTTTTATCAAAATTATGTTAGAGACTATAGCCGTGTGTGAGTGAATACCAAGCTGCCTCACTATACACCGAAAATAAGTTGGCAATTTTAGACTTGACAAGCCAAACCAGATTGACTTGAGGAATCCCCTGGGCCAATTTGTAATCCTCAACAAGGAATGTTTTAGCTTGAGTTGACCAAAAAGATATTAAGTGCAATTTAACCCGTGCACAACATGGGGCATAAGCTGTGACTTCCATACTCGTGCGTGGAATATACATTTAAAAATGAAACTCGAGTGTGGAATTATATATTTAAAAATGACCTAACAGCATATGGTTTAATAGGAGACTTTCAATCTTAAAAATCTTTAAAGTGAGATTTGTACTAACTTACAAACTATTGGAGTAAGATTTGTAGTAACTTACAAAGACTTATCTCTATTTAATGTTGAATCTCTAACAAATTAGGTGGGCATGTGAAGATTTACTCATAAATAGTAGATCTGGGTTTCAGTGGAGTAAAACACTTTTACAAAACAGGTTGAAGCAAGCCTAAATCCATTTGAACCAAATACAGATAGAGATCTGACTGTTAACTAGAAATTGGAAAAGATCCCAAACTCAATAAGGTGAATAAATAATAGTAAGAGTAACGAAAACAAATAACTGCAGAAAATAAGCCCAGTAGGTGAAAACAAGATCAATACAATTTCTCATGGTTTTAAATATCGGTAAAAAACCACAGTTCCAGTGGCAATTGCAGTCTCAATGTGAAGGATTGTGAAGAAATTGCCACTGTATATAGAAACATGCAATTTGTAAACAGACAGCTACAAGCATGAAGTCAACAACTTGAAAACTTCAAATCAACTTAGCAGGTATCTTATTTCTTTTGTCAATGCAAAGAAGTAAATACAAACTTATATTGAGCATTTCTTAATCAGATAAACAGATAAAAAGACAGAAATCTGATTAAAAACAAACTTAGACAAACTCACCCAAATCAGATGACAGAAGAAAATAAAATAAAGAGAAATGAGAATTTGCATAAATTAGATCCAAAAGCAAGAACAGTACATGCAGAGCTGAAATGGGTGTTGGAGATGACAGAAAGAATCTATTACCTTGGCGTTGGAGTGGAGGCCAGAACTGTACTGGTAGTGGACATGGCTGTGCCTACTTTCTCTCTGTCTTTTTCGTCCTACACAAAAAGAAAAGACTTTTACAATGCTAAAACACAAAGAAAGAACATGTGCTCACTCTTCTGATTAATGTCAGAAAGAAAGAAAGAAGAAAACAGTACCCTTTGCAGTTTATGCAGTGTCACAGAGAAATAGAAGACTATAAATAAGGACAAAAAAAATGCTGACAGATCAAGTTCATCAAGTTCAATCCTCATGGATTAAATTCAATAATGATTGTTATTAAATAATTTTATTTAAAATTTTTTACTTAGCAATGAATCTCCCTGATAAAGTAATAAATAGCATTGAGTACAAATATAACTTTATTTATTATATATAAATATGGTTTCCCTGTTATTTTATATCTGTCTCAATTTTGAAAAATATTGCTTGTTTTTTAAGCATATATTTACACTTTTATGTCTTTTTAATTTTTAAATAGTTTATAGAGGAAAAATAGAAAAGTGCACAATTATTTTATTAGATTAAAAAATTTATTATACTTTTTAGTTCGGGCAAAACAATATTAAAAGTAAAATAAAAAAGAACATGAATTGATTAACTAATTTTTAAAAAATAATAATATTAAGTTAATTTTAAATTTTTAAAATATAAGATGTTTTTTTATTTTTAAAATTTTAGTAACTTTAATTATTTTAATCTCTCTCATCGTTAGATACTTTTTATTTGTCTTTTAATATTATTTTGTAAGAAAAATATAATATGTTTTCTTGGTATTTATCTTGTCATTAATACATTTAATATTTTTGTTGTACCATATTAATATAATAAATACACGGATTAATTATATTAATAAATATTAAATTTTTAATTTAATACATATTAATATAAGAAAAAAATTAAATTATTTAAATATTAAATTTAATTAATAAATAGTTAATGTTAACGTGTTTCACATTAATGGATTGTTAGTTTGATAGTTTATTTAGTTTCTTTCTTTTTATAAGTCTGAACTAACTCCATGATCTTGATTTCATGTGATAACTTCATATTTAACATAAATTTTATATAAAAAAATAATAATTAATGTGTTATTAAATTTTGTAAATAATGATTTTTTCTGTTGTTTTTTATTAGATTATTTGTTTTACAAAATTTTGTTTTCTTTTGTTTTCTTACTTTTTAAATTTCAAGATAAAAAAAAAATCAATCATTCTTTTAATTTAATTAATATGGAGAAAAAAAAGTAATTATGATAACATACAAAATGTAATGACAGAACAATAAACATTAAAATAAGAAAAACGAAAGGGACATAATAGGTTATTTACTTAAGACTACATCAAAATAGAAAAATCATAATAGTTTCTTTTACTTACATGGAAATAAATTAATTTTAATCAAAAAATAATTTTATGTTAAGTTGTAATTGAGATTTTTAAAAATTCTCAGTTTATTAAAAGAAAAATTTAACATTAATATACAATTAATTTTAAAGAAACTCTTTTAGTCTTTATTCTTTATTTTTTAAATTTAAAAATAACTATCTCCAAGGTTAATTCTATTATCATACTTTTTAGTTCGTGCAAAATAATATTCAAAAAAATAAAAAAGAGCACGGCTTGATTAACTAATTTTAAAAATTTAATAATATTAAGTTTATTTTACATTTATATTTTTTAATGGCTCTTGATAAGACATTTCTTTTATTAAAAAAATAATTTTAGTAACTTTCATTATTTTCATCTCTCTCATAATTAATATATCTATTACTTCTGCTACTTTTTATTTGTCTTTTAATATTGTTTTCTAAAAAAAAAAACAATAAATATAATACGTTTTCTTGATATTTATCTCATCGTTAATGCATTTAATATTTATTGCTGTACCACATTAATATAATAAATACATGGATAAATTATTTAAATGTTAAAATTAATTAATAAATAAATAATAAATGTGCTGTCAAATTTTGTAAATAATAATTTTCTTCGTTGCTTATTAATTGATGGTTTGTTTTACAAAATTTTGTTTTCTTTTATTTCTTATTTTTTAAATTTCAAGATAAAAGATTTTCAATCATACTTTTATTTTAATTAATATGGAGAAAAAAAATAGTTATAATAGCATAAAAAATGTAATGACAGATCAATAAACCTTATAATAAGAAAATGAAAGGGACATAATAGGTTATTTGCTTAAAAGTAAACACAAATAAAAAAAATCATAATATTTTATTTTTTCTACATAAAGATAAATTAATTTTAGTAAGAAAATTTAATTTCCTTAATTTTTATTTAAACTTCGTTAATAATTGAGGTAATTAAAACTTTTACAGATTATCGTGTGTTTAATAAAACAAATTTAACATTAATATAGAATTAATTTTAAGAGGACTCTTTCAAGTTTTACTGTTTATTTTGTAAATTAAAAGTAACTATATTAAAGGTTGATTGCCTATTATTATACTTTTTAGTACGTCCAAAACAATATTTAAAAAAATAAAAAATAAACTTGACTTGATTAACCGATTTATAAAATTTAATAATATTAATTTTATTTTAAATTTATATTTTTGAATGACTCTTGATAATATATTTTTTTATTTTTAAAATAATTTTAGTAACTTTAATTATTTTAATCTCTCATCGTTAATATATTTATTATTTCCTGTTACTTTTTATTTGTCTTTTAATATTATTTTGTAAAAAAAAACAATAAATATAATACGTTTTCTTGATATTTATATAGTCACTAATACATTTAGTATTTTTTTGTACCACATTAGTATAATAAATACATGGATAAATTATTTAAATATTAAAATTAATTAATAAATAATTAATGTGCTATTGATTAATAAATAATTTATTTACAAAATTTAGTATAAATTAATTTTAGTAAAAAAATTAATTTCATGAATTTTATTTAAATTTTTCAATAGTTTGGATAACTGAAATTTTAAAAATTGTCATGTATGTCTTTTAAAAAAGTTTAGGAGTGTTATGCAATTAATTTTAAAGGATCTCTTTTATCCGTTGATCTTTATTTTGTAAATGTAAAAGTAAAGATTAATTGTTGTTAATGTTAATTATGATCTCCCTCCCATTATTAAAATACCAAGTGTGAATTTTATAAGATTCTTGCATGTTTTAAAAATGTTGCGATATAACAGAATACAAATAAAGTAAAATATGATCCAACAATGATAAACAAGTTACTTAGGTAGATAAAAAAGGAATATTTTTTTTTTTATAATATGTGACTTACACTTTTTAAAGATTTTCAAATATTAAGAAAATTTGCACTTTGTCATGACCCAATGAGATACGTGGATTACAAGAAAAAATCTTAACACAAAATATTATAAATATAAAGGTTAATTAATATTGTAAATCATCGTATTAACACCTTAAAATAAAATATTCTGTATTTTAAGTTTATTTCTTTTATTTTGTTATTTTGTTGTATGTATCATTGTAAACACACGAAGGACTAAACATCTTGTTATTAGAGGTTAATATATACTTGTTTCTAATTCTTGTTTGACCTAACCAACCAAATCAAGAATTCATAATTTTAATTGTTGTTGAAAATCCTTTTATAAATTACGAATAAGATTAGGAACTATCAAGTTAATCGGAAGTCTTTATCCTTATTATTGATTTTTAATACATTCACATAGAAATTTCGGTGTGCTTTTAAGTAATATTGTTTTTTTTTTTTCTCATCGAGGAATCAAGTTAAAATAGATGTTATGAGTCATTGAATTAACTACATAATTGAATTTGTAAAGAGGGAATTACACGGGAAGAGATAGTAAATCTGCCAACTATTTTTTATTTTACATTTATTTATCCTTTTATAATTGCTAAATTTAAATCAATTGAATAATTTTTTTTCTCTTTTATTCCAAAAACTAAAAAGTTCTTATTTGGCTCTTTATTATCTAAAATTTGCTTCCTCTTTTCTTTCCTTTCATATTTGTTTATTTTGTTGTCTAACTTGTTTTAATCATTTTGATCAATCTCTAATAAACAATATGAATATCTAATATACTCTTTAATTTTTTTAATTATTTAAATTATTACTTTTATTTTGTTTTCGTATTAAAAAAATTGTAATTATTTTCTCTAGTTTAGATAATTAGACAACAAATTTCCACGAATTCGTTACGTGAAATTCTTTTAATTTATTACTTTTGATAAACTCGTACATTTGTCAAAGTTGTCATTTTCTAATATTTTTTTTAACAAATTTTTCATGTACCAACCCATTATATTGACTATTTATGCAAGGTCTAATATAATGAATACCATAATATATTTGAAACTTTTTATTGCACTACCAAAATAAACATGGGTCATACAGTCACATTCGGACTTCGTTAAAATAGTGTTCAACTTGGATAGACAAATGGATGATATTAGAAGAGTAATAACAAAATTGAAACTTATCATACCTAAACAACATAAGGCCTTATGAATGTACTCACTCTAACCTAGAAAGAACTTATTTTAATCACAATTTTGCTTAATCTCTATACCCAAAATCATACCAGCAACTCTTAAGCCCTTCATCTCATATTTATTACTTAACAATGACTTCAATTTTTGTATCTCAACCTTCTGCTTAGACACTAAAGCACAGTATCCACATATAACAAAATGTAGACTTAAAGATCATCTTCCACCTTATGATAAAGAAATAGCTCATAACGACTTATGTTGTACCCATAAAAAACAATAAACTAATAAAATTTCTTGTATCACTAACTTGCAGATTACTTTAACCCATTTAAGGACCATCTAATGGTTACTCAGTAACCTACGATGAATTAGATTCTCAATTCCTTTTTCACTCACGTAGCTTAGATCCATATGTCGTAAAGTAAAGAATTATCAATGTAGACTGAAAGACAAACAAAATCAAACCTATCATAGTGGAATGTTCCAAGATAAAAAAAAATTACTTAAATGCTCCCTTACATCATCATAAATTTGTTCCACTTGATTTACATCCCTCCCTCTCCAACACTGCACATTAAGCCTTTATCATTCAGGACCCTCACTAAAATAAAGTTCTTCTTTAGTTCTAGAATGTGACAAGTATCAAACAATGTCTTTATTACTCCATCATGCATTTTGATTTGAATAATAAACTCAATGTCCACAAATTTGCAAGGTGTATCATTCCCAGCAAAACATTACTATTATACCTCTCTCCTTCTATGTGGTAAACTAACTCATGTTTGGGCATATATGGAAAACTTCAATCAAAGTTTAAACCCATGTTTTAGGATAATTAAACTTTGCAGAAACAACTAGTATCAGGTGATCACCATCAGACATTGAATTGTTCTAAATGGTAGCAACTAAATTATCTTTGTCTTATTTCTTAAAACAAATTTTCTTCTAATGATCCAATTCTTTGAAATAATTACATATATCCCTTTGGATTGAATTTTTATATGTTTCCCTTCTTTTTATTCTTCTACCACTTGCCAACATTGCACATAGTCATTCCAAACATAATTGCTTTATCACCATTTCCATCAACCTTATCTTGAAGTTCTCTGGCATAAAGGTACGGCTTCTCCCATGATATAATATTTTCCCACCTCAAATAATTCATAAAATCCTCAAACAAGTGATGGAATCATGGAATGGACCTTTTAAAGATTACAAAGTAGATTTGTCTTTCAATATTTGTCTTTGAGTTTTCTAAATAAAGTGGTGGGTCTTTCTCTACTTATCAATTTCTCTTTATTTTGACGTCAATCAAGGTAGATTGGAGTTTCTTCATCTCTTATCCCTTTCACATTTTTTGTGTTATCATGAATTTTTTTTAAATGATCCTACAAGAGGTTAGTTTTTCATCATTTGGTAATCAAAACTCATATATGACATTTCCAAGGTTAGTTTTGGATTTTTTCCATAATTTCTTTTCAAGATTTCTTATCAGTGCAGTTAGCAATTGGTGTTTTTTTTTAATGTTTTCACCTCATTTTTGTTGTGCATTCTTCTTTGTGATTGATATTTGGAGTGATTTAGTGACGAATTTCTTCCTTCTTTGAAATTTTGTAATTGAAATTAAACGAGTTGAAGCAAATCAATGAAGTTTTGTTTGGAAACAATTTGAGTAAGCACGAACTAAGACCTAACTATTTGGATTCATTTCATGCTTGAAACAATGATTTGTTGGTCACATTGCTGGAACTAATTTGAAGAAGAAAATTAAAATTTCACTGTTCTAAATTCGTTTTTGCAAACGATTAATTACATTAGATGAGAACACCGTGTCAGTGTGTAGTTTAGTGCTTGTTTATAGAAGTAATCAGTAAATTTGAGGTTGTTCACGACAATGCATTTTTCGCGGTGGTACAATTGAAAATTGGATAACTTCCCCACTAGTAACGTTTCGAGATTCGATTTCTTCTCTTAAGTTGATTTTATTTTTTAGTGTTTTGTTCTCTGTCAGTTATGACAACTCTTTTGTTAAATTATTAATAACAAGAATTTTATAATCATGCTTACCATTCATATTAAAATTTTGATCAATGCAAGTGGTGATAGATTAAACTTGATTGATCTATGGTATTCATATTGTTTATGGAACTGTTGAATCAGGATGAAACTCAAGTTTCTTATAGCATATGTCAACCATGTGACCACTCTTAATCATGCTTACCCATTCAACCATGTGACAACTCTTAATAGCAAGAATTTTACAATCATGCTTACCATTCATATTAAAATTTTGATCAATGCAAGTAGTGATAGATCAAACTTTGTTTATCTATGGTATTCATATTGTTTCTGGAATTGTTGAATCAGGATGAAACTCATGTGACAAACTCTTTCCATAGTGAACACACACCTTTTTGCCTTTTGTTGGGAAAGTCTGAAGGGAGAAACGTCAGGGAGACAAACAAGAATGAGAACTGGGCCAAACATACAAGAAAATGACGCCACCTTCAACCCAAAACCTTAAGGCATTGGGTTTGTGTGTCTTCTTTCTTATATGTTGCTTGACGTTCTTATTCCTACTCAATGTATGACTTAGACTCACACTTGGATACCTAACACCTTTAGTATTTTTATTTTCTTGACTAGGGAAGTCGTGCTTTCTATAGCACACTGCCTTTGTGTGTCCTGTACGATCACAAAATTTGCAGGTATTAGGGTTAACAGAATTGATAGAGTTTGTATTATTAACCTTTACTTCATTCTAAGTAAAACTTCCGTTGAGTTGTCTCTCTTGTTGGGAGACATACAAATATTTTTGGCTTTGAAGGGTATCTGTTCTATCAACAAAATATGAGACTTTGCATTAGAATATTTCTCGTTAAGACCATTCAAAAATTGAAGTGCATAGCCTAGTCTTCTCTTTTCCTCTATGCAATATTGACGAGAACATTTGGCTTTGCACACATAGACGGGGTCTGGCTGAAAATTATCCAACTCAACCCATATGATTCGAAGCTTAGTCAAGTGTTCAGTAATTGAAAGATCTCATTGCTTGAGAGCAGCATCGTTAGTTTTCAACTCACAAATGCGGAACAGATTACCGTGAAAATATCTAGACTTTAAATCTTTTCAAATATCCTCAGTTTTGTCCATCCACAACACGCTCTGTCGAATCTGTTCAGAGACAGAATGTAAAATCTAAGAAACTATCATTTTGTTGCATTTTCGCCTAGTTGAATACTTTTGATATTTTTTTTCAAGTTCAGGCATAGTCTCATCCACTTAGTGCAGTCTCCATGGACCAACTAGATATTTATACAAGCTTGCATTGAAGGTGTTTGTGAATCCTCTGCTATTAAATAAAGACAAGAGAAAGATAAAAACAAAAAAGAAATAAAAGATTCAAGAATAAGGAGGAAGAACTCTAATTCCATATTAAGAAATGAAGTTTAAACTTAACTTAATCTTACCAAAATCACTTATAAGGTGAAGTTTGAACTCATTTACATAGTCTTATACCGTTAAAAAGTCTTATCTTTAATCGATCTAGAATTTTAAATATTTTTTATGCAACTTTGGATCGAAAGAAAGTCGATTTCTTATCGCATTTATAAACCCTATGTTTGAAAAAAAAAAAAAAAAAAAAAAAAAAAAACAGATAGGCGTGATTTCGATTGGTGTTGCTGTTATTTTCCTTTGGTGTTTGATTCATGCGGTGCTGTTCCGTTGTAAGCGGTATTTGAAATAGTTGCAATTCAATTTGTTGTGATTCGTGAAACTCATGGTAAAATTGGTGGTGTTTGGTGGAAGTTTCTGATAGGAAGACTGATTTCCGTTTAATTCAGTGCAATAATGGAAGTCAACCAGTGTTGAACCATTCACCAAGCAGCTCGTTGATTCAATTTCGGTGTTTTTGGATGAAAGCAATTGAATCATTCGTTGTGATATTTGTCTCAAGAAGCTCGCTCCGGTGGCGATTTTTTTTTTGACGTTTCAAGAAAGTTGCTGCGATTATGTTTTTGACGTGAAACCTCAACTAAAATTGGGTCATTTGATTGAAATTATGGGAACTCCATTGAAGAAATTTGTCAAACATGATATATTCATTCTTGCATGCACTAAAAACTAAAAAGTGACAACACATGTTTAGAGAATTTGTTCAAATCAGTTGAAACAACATTCAATTCAATTGGTGAAGCTTGAATTTGTTCAATTAATAATTCTGATTAGTGGTTCAATTATGTGAAGCATCAAATTTGGTTTAAAGTTGTTTGGTGAATAATTTGTCAAGAAAAAGATTTTCACGATGACAAAAAATCGAAACCCATGAATCACAGGCATTTTTGCGGGAATATAATTATAGAATGGAAGTAATATGCGATTCAATGATTGTGACTAGTTTTGTAGATTGGTGCAATTCTTGTCAGCAATTGAAGCATATTATTTTAATTAGAGTGGAGAAATTAGAAATGAATTGATGGCATGTGAATCAGTTTAAGAAAAATCCAATGATCACGTGAATAGGAAAGCAATACGTACTTGCATGCATTTAACAATTTCCATGCCTTGAATTGTGGTGCAACGTACACTGAATCACGTCTGAGAAATTGGAAACAATAAGCTGAAGTTGCTTAAAATAAAATTGGTGCGTCCATACATCATCGAATGGTTTGTTCATTTTTATTATTTTGAGTTCTTTATTTATTTTTACCTTTATTTAGAATTCCTGTTTATGATTTTTCTTTCAATTCTTAATTTTTTTGCCTTCTAATTATGAAATATAGTTTGTGATATAAGCTCTTAAAAAAGATCTTAACTCTATTTTTTTTAATTACTTTTCTTACTTATTTTTTAATTTTCTAATACAATTTTTTAATAGTAAATCTAAATATATTGTTTAAATTATTCCTAATTTTTTAAAGTTTTTTTCTTTTATTAACTTTTTTTATTTTTTCATATTTTTACTTTTTTTTGTTTTAACCTAATTCTTTATTTTCTTGATTTTATCTTAGAGTTTTAATTTTCTTGACGTTCAAAGTTAAGTTTAGATATGTTATATCTTTCGCTTTGAATTAAAATTGTTGGTGGGTTGATTGAGAGTTTTTTTATAAGAACTAAAGATAAATTTGAGTAAAAATAAATAAATCATACACGAGTGAATTTAGTGTAAATATTTAATGAGTGGTGAGGTTTATTTTATTTTTTAATATTATTTGCATAAATATTTTCTTTTGTGTTGTGTTACTTCTTATTTTTTTTAATCTTTACTGTTGTTATGAGTTTGACTTTGATAAAATACCTTAATGTAATTTCTTCAAAGTTAATAAAATTGAACAACAAAATCTATGATTATATAAAAGAGCAAAAACATATTTAAAAAAATGCAACTTCAAAGATCAAAACAAGTACCTTTAGATGATGATTCACATGTGAGGCTATAAAAACAAAACTTACTATAAAAAAAAAGTTAAAATACCAACATATCATTATTGACGAAATTTTATTTGTTAGTAAAATATCATTATTGACGGATACCATCTGTCGTTAATTACCGACAGATTTATCGATGGATTTAACTTTGTCTGTATATAATATAATTAATATTTTTTAATTTATCGACAGATTTACCGATGGATTATCGGTCGGCAAATCTACAAACAACCGATTTACCGATTGATTTTAAGTGTTTTGGAGAGATTTGCCTCGTCGGTAATTTTGGTTTTTTTGCAATGACTCTCCAGTGTCCTAATTGAAAATACAAGACTAGTGACTGATCATAGCTTGAGGATTATTGTAAATACTTGAAAGAAGTAAAAAAAAATAAGACATTACGAAAGCTAGAAAAGTAAAAAAAAAAAAAAAAAAAAAAAAAAAAAGAAAGAAAAAAAAAAGAAAAAAAAAGAGAAAAAGAGGAGAAAAAAAAAAAAGAAAAAAAAGATAAAAAAAAA
>Ga0209700_101893_pt1 | contig 43376 bp, 19 predicted proteins | sample SiratroredBW_FD_187528 | JGI IMG/M metagenome (GOLD analysis project Ga0209700, IMG submission 187528) | Root nodule microbial communities of legume samples collected from California, USA - Siratro red BW (SPAdes) (version 2) | ecosystem: Host-associated > Plants > Roots > Nodule | place: USA... | reverse complement strand
AAAAAAAAAAAAAAGTGAAACAAGAAACAAAAACGTGGGGTTAATGTCCTGTCTCCAAGATATTTTGGGAAGACGCAGTCACCTGCTATTCAGTCAAACGGTGGGAGCAAGATGGGTTCTTTGGCAAAGAAGGGACTCAACAATTACGTCAAACAGCTTCAGGAACACCCTTTGAGAACCAAGGTACTTCTTCTTCCTTTGCATCAATCTCACTTTCAATTTTCCATATTTTGTGTTTTGCATCCATTTTCGTTGACTGCTTCATTGGGGGTCAAATTAGGTAATCACTGCAGGTGTAGTATCAGCAATCAGCGATATTGTGTCTCAGAAACTTTCTGGGATACAGAAACTTCAATTGAAACGTCTTCTTCTCAAAGTGGTGAGTTCCTTTTCCTTTTGTATTTAGTTTAATCTTGTTGTATCCAATCCTAGGTAGTATCATAGCCTGGTTTTCTGATATGAGTAAATTGCAGTCGACTTGAGTGATGATGCTTAAATTTCCCTCCCTTGAAAGATTAATATGTGCTATATTTTGGGGTTAATTTGTTTTTTTTTTTTTTTTTTTTTTTTTTTTTTTTTTTTTTTTTTTTTTTTTTTATGGCTGTTGGTACTATTAGCAATTGGGTTTGCATAAAAATTTGGGACTTTAAAAAGGATAAAATGAAGATTCTGAGCCAAATTTCAGTGTTGACTTGACAAGTGTTCAAAATATCATTGCATCTGTTAAGTCTTCTAATTGAATGCAATCGGTGGTTCAAATTAGCTGTAACTTGTAAGTGATCTTAAAGTTGAAAAGGAAAGAACACAGTCTTACAAGGTTTCTGCATAGTTAGCAGTCTCATTTACATTGGAATAAAGACTTAATTGCATATTTTTGCCCCCAACTATTGCAATTGTGTGGTTTTATTCTTAAACATATGACAAGTCATTATCACATCACCTGATTCCAATCAGCGAACAATTGCGATATATAGGAGATCTAATTGACACAATTGGAACTCAAAGATTAAAATTGCACATTGGGGATACCGAAAGGGCTCAATGGGCACAATTAAAATGTCGAGAACTAAAATCGCACAATTTTCATATCAGAGGAAACAAAGATATTAACAAGTCTAAGACAAACTATAAAGTGTGTGCACCTTGATATCTGTGGAAAGGGGAGTGTAGTTTTTTAAATAAAAAGGGAAGAGTATGTAATTTAAGCATCTCAAAGAGTGTATTTTGTTCTTCTAATATTTACGTGGAAGATAAGGTGCCGAACTATTTCGGATGGACTTTTGGGGGTTGGTGTGATAGAAAATTGGAATTCTGTTAACTAAAGCTGTTTTTAAAAATGCTGCAATTATTTTTTTGCTGTGAAAGATATCACTCATGATAGCATCATTACAAGAATATGACATCATCCCAATTAGGTTGGCACCTCATAATTCAAACCTATTTCTGAAAAATCTTGTGTAATATAAGAAGGCAAACTATCAAACCAATGAAAATCCTACTTCATATCCACCCCAAGCTCGCTAAACTGTCCACACATTTATTTCCTTCACTAAAATATGTGAGAAACTTAAAATTCAAACATTCACTTATGGTAATGCAGCGATTCCGTCTACCAAGATAACAGTATGGAACAATATTTACTTATTAAACGAGTCTTTCAGTAATTATTAACATGTTACTGCTCATCTTGATGAACTATGCCATGCCCAAATGATAGATGAAATAGCAGCAAATCCAGTAACCTTTGTTTTAATTTAACCACTACTACTACTACAGTTATGAATGACTTGCGCCTTTTCTAGTTATACACTTATATTTAAGCATTGGAATATAAATCATTTATTGCATGCAGCTTTTTGGAGCCGGTTATCTTGGACCCTTTGGACACTTTTTTCATTTAATACTGGACAAAATTTTCAAAGGAAAGAGAGATACAAAAACTGTGGCCAAGAAGGTAAAACTGCAGACCCTTCTGTTCTAAGTTCTAACTATATCTATGACGACCTGAATTCAGGCATTGCAGTTGGTACCCTGTCATCAGTCTGCTTTTCTTACAGTTTTTGCAGCATTAAATGTCTGCTGACTTAAAATGCTATAAATGAATTGAATCTTAAATGTGTTTTCTGATCATATTTCTTCAAGAATTCATTTCTAATTAAATGGATGGGTTTTTTTTATACCACCTTTCTCTACACAAATGATAGAAAAGTTTATACATATAACTTATCCTTTTGTAATTAATCCTTCTTGCATTGATCTTTTTCTTTTCAGGTTCTGATTGAACAGTGTACATCTTCTCCTTGGAACAATTTGCTTTTCATGATTTACTACGGATTGGTTGTTGAAGGTTAGTCATTTTTCAATATCTAACTTCTTTATTCACATTGAAGAAACATTGAATACTCCAAGTAAGATACAGGTGGAAAGCAGACAAAAAGAATTATTCTCATCAGTGGCAAAAATAGGATGTCCTACTCTGACTTTCCTGGTCAACTATTAGTTTATTTAAAAAAAAAAATGAGACCATCTAAAAATGATGTGAATAATGAGTGGCATACTCGGTAGTTAAACGAGACTATCCTAAAAATGATGTGTAAAATGAATGGCATACTTGGTTGGTGAATTGTGTGCTTATGTGGATTTCAGGCCAACCTTGGGTGAATGTGAAAGCTAAAGTTAGGAAGGATTATCCATCAGTGCAGTACACTGCATGGACGGTAATATTTCTATTTCAAGTGTAGAAAATGACAGAATTTAATGGAAGGTCAAATCTTTTGTATTTGTTTTTGACTTTATAACTACCTTGAATTCAACCGCAGATCTCGCCAATTGTGGGGTGGATAAATCACAAATTCTTACCTCTTCATTTCCGTGTTGTTTTCCACAGCGTAGCAGCATTTTTCTGGTCCGTGTTTTTTTTTGTTTTCCTTTCCTATGATTTCCTTGACTTGTTAATGATCATTCCCATTTCCCTTTGCTACAACAGCATCTAAATTGAGATCATTGATTGTGTGTATTTTATTTTAGGTCAATATTCTTAAATCTTCGAGCACGATCTCTGGCATTGACTAAAGCCTGAAGCAGAAAAGAGTACTGATTACAGTCTTTTCAGTATATGCTTGCTAGGAGACTGTTAGTCTCCATCAGTTTAAACAAATCAAACGAAGATCTTCAGTTTAAGTTAATATGTTGGAAAGACTTTTTAGTTTAGAAGTTTTTGAATGTTGATGTGTTTGGACGAGTTTGATTGAATTGATTTTCGATTAAACTGATTATGGTTAAAATTTGAGTTTAAAGTTATGTAATTTATGTTTGAACGTTTTCATTACAAAAGCATATTAGTAATAAAAATTGGTATATAAATGTTTTATTCAATGTAAAATTTATTTAAAGTTGTACAATTTAGAATTATTTTACATTCAGAATTAGTTCTTTAATATAGATACATATTGGAGAAATTAACTTCAAAACACTTTAATTAGTGGTTTAACATATATGCAATTCAACACACTTTATCCTCATCTGTAACTGTCAAGAATTTTGGAGACAAAACAATAGCTAAGAAGCTAATTGTTCTAGGCAACTTTGTCAATGGTAATATTTTTTTGGAAAAATCTTGATTCATTTTATAGGGAATTAATTTCATCGATGATAGTTTGTGGAAAGCGGCAAAGTAAGCTATGAAAATGAAAAAAATTTCGTTATCGAGTTGTGAATTCCTTAAGAATAAACTTTGGTAATAATGTTTGCATATCAAATAAAAATCTAATCGTAGAATATTATCTGATGTTTAAATTAATAAAAAATAATAATAAATAATAATAGTAATATGAAAATCAAGAAAATGAATAATAAATATTGCTTTTAACTAATTTCGTAAATGGAGCGGAGTAATCAAAGATGTTTTCTATTTTTTGGTTTCGTTCCTTTCACATCACTTCATTGATCATATTGTGTTCCGAAAATCTTGAGAATGGATAAATAAACAATTGATACTATAAATAGATATGGAAGGTATTTATGAGAAAGGGCATCAATGAAGGGATTGAAGCATGGCAGAGTCAAAATTCCCAATCTACTGGGATTGCCATTCGTCAAAATCTATGTTTGTTGAATCGTAAGAGGAAGATGCGTGGCACGTGTTCTATTTCAAGTCACGTGGAAGTTGAGACAACTAACTCTTCGTGTTAGGTTAGGTTTCTAATTTGCTGAGACAACTCCACACCGCCTTTTCATGGATGTTAGCAAGTGCATATACCAAAACTAAGGGGTCATTGACTTCTTGCCTTATTATAAATTTCAAAGTTGAGTTAGTATACTAATACACTTATAATATTTTTACATGATCATTTCAACAAAACAATTTAGAAAGACTATGACACGATATGAGTATTAATATATATACACTTCCCCTATCAATTTTTCAGCAGAAAACTGTTTCCACAAGAAAATTTAGAAAATAGAAAGAATATGACATGTTGTGATATGATTAGATTAAATACACTATCCTCCTTTCATATTCGTTGTCATCAAAATTTAATTGATGCGAAATAATTCCAATTGATTTAGCATTTTCAACATGTGAATTTCAATATAACAACCAAAATTTGACTGTAAATCACGCTATACATTTTTAATGATTTTATTCTTAAAAATAAATTGTTACGTTAGTATATAGTAAATATGTTTATATGTTGGCAATATATGAAATTATAACAAATATAGCTGGTAAAATACTTCCTTGAAAAATGAGGTATTCAATTTGAAAAACGTGAACGATGTGTGGAGAAATATTTCCTTATTTTACTGAAGTTAAAAAAGTTACAATGACGAGTTTTGTGAGGAACTGGTCAGAAAAAGAAACCTCTGACCCCGTTGAGTTATACTTGACAAATATAGGCATTAATTTCAAAGTGATAATTTCTTGTGAACAACCGCGGCACCCTACAGTCATCAATTATGGAAAATCGGTTTTACTCAACCCACGTGAAAGAATGCAATAAATGTGAAAAAAAAAATGGACTTTGAGTTATATACTTCTTAAACTCGGCCAAAATGTTTCTGATTAAATAAATGCATGGGAATACACTAAAATATTAACCATAACCATGTGTTTTAGTTTATTTTGGAGGTTTATGTATGTTTTATTATAGCAGATATTATTATCATATGATAGTTGTTGGTTGCCAAAAAAGCAAGTTAAAACATAGAACAACACGTTCATTTTTTATTTTTTTGCTGGGTCATTAGCAAAACTCTTCTTCAGGGCATGGCTTATTTTATTTGACAATTTCCTTTTTGTTGGTATTACAGCCTTGCAGGGTTTACTCGTTATTTCTGTTGAAAGTCAAAATGAAAGGACAAATAGATTTCAATGCTGAGAACATGTTCAACCATGTTGTGTAACTTCTCAATTACATTCCACCTGCTTATGCATGTGCTATAAGAGAAAGTGGCACCATTCAATCCCAAACATCTCTTCAATCACATACACCCTAATAATTACCAGTTAAGGCCCTCATAAGCAGCAAAAATACTGAACATTGACACACTGGTGGTAATAGCACATGGAAACCACTATGCTTTCAAGCAAATGTTCTTCTTTCCCATATTTCAGTACAAGAAGAATAGCTGTCTCAATTAAAATGCCGAAGATCAAGGTCACCAAGATCTCCACTGCAAGGCTTCCTAACAGAAGTTTGGTGGCAGAATTGGATTATCTAAATAAATACATTTCAACCACCAACACAACTCCTGCAAAAGAGAGTCCTTACTACTCCAAAATCAACACTAACGGTTCTACAACATCTGGAACAAGCACACCAAATTCCATGGAGGTGGTCAAGCTTCATCTGATTATGGAGGTGGTAGCAGATAGAATGGAGATGCACAAGAATATTGCAGCACAGCGTGACAACTGGAACCGCCTTCTGATGACATCTGTTAATATGATCACTCTTTCTGCTTCAGCTATGGTTGGCCTAGCAGCTGTTAGTCCAAGGGGAGCACCTCTTATGGCCTTGAAGGTGTCCTCCACAATTCTTTACATGGCAGCCACAGGGTTAATCTTGGTGATGAACAAAATTCAGCCATCACAGCTTGCAGAGGAGCAGAGAAATGCTGCTAGGCTGTTCAAGCAGCTTCATGGAGAACTGAGAACAAGGCTTTCTCTAGGGAATCCTAGTGAGAATGATGTTGATGAAGCCATGGAGAAAGTGTTTGCATTGGACGGGGCCTTCCCTCTTCCTCTACTGGGCTCTATGCTTGAAAAACTCCCTCGAACTGTGGAGCCAGCAGTGTGGTGGCCTAGACAGAAGCAAAGGAGTCCAAGAAAAGAAGAGTTGGGTGGGAAACTGAAAGGAAAGAATGGATGGGATGCAAGGTTGGAGGATGAAATGAGAAAGATTGTGATGATTTTGAGAAAGAAGGACATGGCTGAGTACTTGAGGTTGGGTAAAGAAGTTTTGAACTTGAACAAGGCATTGGCAGTTTCTGGTCCAGTACTATCTGGCCTTGCAGCGTTGGGTTCGTGCTTTTTGGGTTCTGTGAGTTCGTCTTGGCCCGTGATGCTTGGGGTTATTGGAGGAGCTTTGGCGAGTGTTGTGAACACATTGGAGCATGGGGGCCAAGTAGGGATGGTGTTTGAGATGTATAGGGTAAATTGTGGTTTCTTTAAGCTCATGGAAGAGAGCATTGAACTAAATATTACTGAAGAAGATCCTCATAAAAGAGAAAACGGGGAGTTGTTCGAAATCAAAGTAGCTTTACAGCTAGGTAGGAGTCTCTCAGAACTTAGGCAATTTGCTGCTGCAGTTTCATCATCACATGAGGAGAAGGATTTTGAAGAGTTTGCTAGCAAGCTTTTCTAGTATTATTACCAAGTTTGTTGTTAGTTGTAATTGTCAAGCTTCTTTTGTAAATATTTTCATAACTAGAGAGTGCTTGTGAATAGTTTGTAGCAAGAATTATTACTATGATTCACTAGCCAGTTGTTAGCTTAGATCCACAGCTAATCAGTTTTTGAGTTAATCATTTGCATTGGATTTTGCATTGCCTCAGAGTACTGGAAACAAGTGCGAAATAAATATGAATTAAAACCAACAACAACCACGTGAACGAATGCAGACTGCTTCCCTTTTCTTTTGAATCTATATTTCTCTTTATTTGGTGTATATTTGGCACCCTATCCAATGAGCATCATGACAAAGAAGAATGTGTATTAACATTATGCTTCCCATTTCGACAGCTTGGAAATTCACACGTTTTGATAATCCTACTCTGGATGTTATCGTATTGTACAACTTCAATAATGATATTAAATTAGAATGGTTACATTTGTTCATTCAGAGTGGTTCTGGTTCTGGAAAACTCTTCAAGCTAATAGAACAAAGTACAATGGTAAAAATAATACTTTTGAAATATTGAAATAAATACCTGATTTAATTCTTATTTTAATATGTAAATGGGTGAAATACCATAATTATGTGAATTTATCTTCATAGTTGACACAGAATATGTAAATTAATGAGTGTAAGTATGTATATAAATATCACTAGATTTTTTTTTAATTTGGGTATGGAATGAAAATGTGTATACACACGTCCTTATTTTAAATAAAAAAAATGGAAATGCTCCTAGGTAAACTAGACTATTTGAACCTAATATCAAATTGAAAAATTTTGGCCAGCCTAACTCTCAACCAACAACGCAATCAATAGACTAATTAATTCTCCTAATTCGCTTACGAACATTGGGGCAATAAGGATCAACAAAAGCGACAACACTAAGAACCCTGATTAGAGAGATTTGCGGAAAAAGGGTAATTAACACACTGCAACTACTTCAAGAAACCGTTTTGTAAATGGCTGGACTTAAACCTTTGCCTTCGCCTCCGGTGAGTGCCACAAATTCAGGCTTTGAAGTGTTGAGTCTGATGTCATTACCTTTGCTAGCATGTAGCAGTGGTACCAAACACCACCACCAATATAGAGCTACATGGAATAAAAAAAAAAAACTTTTTAATTGTATTATTTCGTGAAACAAGTTTTTTACAAGAAAACACGAATACTACCAAAACTGAATTAGGTATTACTAACGTGTAAAATAAAAGAAAGTAGCTTAGGTTGAAATGTCTAAAATAGTAATATAATTAGTTTTTTTTTTTTTCTTTCCTTCAAAACATATAAGAAGTCGAATATCTAATGGACTGAACTCCAATTAAGTTGTTAGGATGTAAGTGTACTATATGTAATCCGCTAAGTACTTTAATTTAACAACTTAGCTACATTTTTTATGAGTTGAGTTATTGAACTTTTTAAGGCTTTATTTAATGCACCCAATTAAAGTTAGGTTAAATAACATATTAATGAATTTTAAACATAAATTTATTGATCACTAAAAAATATTAAAAGTATTTTGTTTTGAGTTATTTTTTCTTAATAAATAATTTTTTTAAAATATTCAATCCAAGAACTCAATTCAATTATAATTAGGTTGGACTGTAAAAGAAAGTAAACCTAATCTCACTTAACTCAATTAAATTTAATTAAGTTGGGTAAAAAGGTAATCAAAATATAGTAAAAAATATTATTTATATGGCATTATTATGTATTACTATTACTGTTAAATATTGAAAATATGTATTTTGAAATTTTTCAATAAATAATTTTTAAAATTACTCAATTCCGTGATCTAATCTAATTATAATTAGACTGAATCATGGTTAAATAAAAAAAAACAATCTAACCTGATAGAACTGAATTTAATTTCATTAAGTCGAAATCTACTCTCATTAGATTGAAGTATAATATTTCTGGGAATCGACTTTTTTTTTTTTTTTCCTAATGTTCATTACTAATTGAATACTGCGTGGCAGTGAGGTCATAAGATAGGACTAGTTCATATAATTGGAATACAACGTGTTCTTATATTGATTTATTAAGAACCCTCCATTGATGATTCCATGCACATTATGCAAGTACCACATATACAAAACATTATTAACGAATAGTACCTCACCTTTAGTTTAGGTGTCTGTGTCTGTCTCTCCCTTCACATTCATATATGCCTATGATTTGTTAACAGTTATGTGAGTGTAACTGTCCCAACTGAAGTGGAATCTTGTCAAATTATGGTCATGCCACTTTTCTACTTTTCTTTACAAATGAGAAAAATCATGTATTATTTCTCTAACTGCATAAGCAAAGTAAAAACTCTTAGAAGTTACATGCTTGGATTCCAGTTCTCATTTCGTTTTTGTGTACGTTACTCTTCATCCAACATAACAAAAATTAAAAGCAAGGGGGAACAAGAGTAATTCATAAGCTCAGACTGAATACAACAAAGGTAATAGAAAGTCACTTAATTTGTAATGCAAACTATTGCGGGCGTAAAAAAAATAATTAAATTTATTGGGTGTTGTGAAAAAACTCACTCTGTGCACGAATGGACCTGAACATGTAAATATATGATAATACCATGCAAGTGAAGCAAAATCAGAAAAATTGAAAACCTTAAAAAAGGGAAAGTACGAGGACTGATTGAGAAATGAAAATGTTTTTTAAGGACCCAAAATTTTGTCCTTGCCTTGAAATTCAATTGTCGTTCTGCTTTTGAAAGGGTCTCACTTCTCTTCTCTCTGTCTGTCACACTTTTTTTTTCTGTCTTTTTTAATTTTTGTGATTCTCCAATCCGCAGTGATTTAAGAGTGATGACAGTGACGCACAACCTCTCACGGGGCCCTTAAATTTGTTATTTTTCTCTGATCCCATTTTGAATTTTGCGGGTGAAGGGAAGGATCTGAATTAGGAAGATGATTCAGCTTCTGTTCACGTTGATATTTTCGGAGGCGGCGATGATAGCGCTGCTGCTGTTCAAGACCCCGTTGAGGAAGCTGATGATAATGGGGTTGGATCGGTTGAAGCGGGGTCGTGGACCCTTGATGGTGAAGACCGTTGCAGGGACCGTTCTCGTGGTGCTCTTGTCTAGTGTGTACAGCATGGTCAAAATTCAGCAGCGCGAGATCGAGGACGGTGGTGCCATTAATCCCACCGATCAGGTTCTCATGGCCAAGCACCTCCTTGAAGCAACACTCATGGGTAATTGTGTTCCCTTTTCTTATTTTGCTATCATTTGATCTGTTTTCTGAATTCCTGATATCTGATTCCTTTGGGTGTAATTACTCGCATGGATTATTAAATCCATTTGTTCCCTGCATTAGGTTTGTAATTTGCTTTGTTGGGTCCTTCTTGGAATGTCTAGGTTTCTATTTATATGCTACTGGTTGATTTTCTTTCTTCCCTATCGGTTCAACTTGAGCAATGTGACTTAGAGAAAAGGATGAGGTGGGGATTTTAAAATAGGAATCAGATGTGTATGGTTTTCAGTGTTAGGGTTTTTTTCTCTCACAACCAGAAAGCATTTAGTTGTGTCGTTGTCTATGGTGTTAAATTTGTTGTTGAGGATTGTTGTGGATTATGAATGTGAGCTTTTATGGTCTGATTGTCTGGGAAATGTTAACAAACGAATCTTTGTTTTGTTGACTCCTTTTCTGAGGCATTGGAGTCAGATCCATGGAGAAATTACTTTTTGTTCCTTCATTTTCTTTTGTCGACAAGGAACAAATTGTTTTCACTTGCACTGTGCTCAGTTGGATCAACATTTTCCTCCTGAAAAAAGGGAAAAGAGAAGGGGCTGATTCCAGATTTTTCAAGCTATCACAGTCAATGAATCGGAATCATCGGATGAATATCAAATGACTCAATCCATCTAGGTAAATCAGACTTAAGATACTAATTCGAGATATGAGCCGTCTGATTTCATCAGACAGTCCAATTCACTGACTGCATGAATGTGTGAAAAGGGGATCCAATTTGGCCGCATGGATGTAAATGAAGCTCAGCCATCCTGCTAGTTCACAGTGCTCAACCCTAGTGGTTTCTTCTATAGTGTTTTTCTGGCTCCCTGTAATCCTCTTTTATAGCCAACTTTTCTTACAATATGCTCTTTGATTAGACAATATTTTCAGAAACGAGCTACTCCTGTTCAAGAAGTTTTATGCTGTCTTCCCAGGAAGTTTTATGCCATTGATTTATCATAACACTTGGTCACATGTTAAAAACATCATGCCTAGAGTGAAAATGCAGCTCCAATCCAACCAAATGATACTGTTCTGATTTTCTGGACCTATTTTCTCTTTAATGTTTTACAAATATTAAACCTGCTCTATGGCAGCTGGGCACCATTCATCTTTGGTCAATTATTTGCAGGTGGTCTCCTTTTTCTTGCGCTTATGATAGACAGACTACATCATTACATAAGAGAACTGCGGATTAGAAGAAAGGGCATGGAAGCTATCAAGAAGCAAACCAGAGGGTCTGAAGATGGGAAAAATACCTTTTCAGAAGAAATGAAGGCCGTGGAGGAAGAAAGAGCTAGATTGAGAGCTGAACTTAGGCGCCTAGAATCTGAACTACAGACAAAAACTAAAGATGCAGATGTTGCAGAAGCCAGTGTATCTGCTCTAAGAAAACAATCTGAGGGGTTCCTTCTTGAGTATGATCGCTTACTTGAGGAAAACCAGAACCTCCGGAACCAACTACAGTCCTTGGACAGGAAAATGTCACGTTCTGGTTCTAAGAAGAATATGTAAGTAACATTGCTGGTAGGAATGGCTTCTTCTTGTATACTCTTCAGGAATTCCCTTGCCGTTTGTTCATAACAGCTTGTCAATCCTTGCATGTTTGTTCCTCAAGGAATACGATTTTCACTTTTAGTTGAACTTGGATCAATTTTGTCCTGACAAATTGTGAATTATTTGAGTGATGACAGAAAATATAGTGCTGATCTGTTTTCTCTGCACATTTGTAAATTTTGCATCTTCTGTTTCACTATTCAAGATTCGACAAACTGAAGGAAATGTGCCCACGAATAGTGTTTGATGGTATTAAAGTTATCTCTTAGTACTTAATTTTGTTAATCGTTTATCCTATTTTGGTCCAGAGAGAAATCTGTATTCATACAAATGGAAAAGAATACGGGCTTATTGAAGCTGCTGCGGCATATCATGACGTTTGTCTTATTGGGATTGGCTTTTAACCTACGAGAACTTTTTAATTGTAACTGTCATTATCAAGATTTTCTGAGACAAAAATGTGGAGCTCTTCTAGGTTTATTGGTACATATAAAATGTTAGATGAGATAATTTTTGAAAAAGATAATATTCATAAGCTAACTTTTAACTTGTGTTCTTTAAATCATTTTCTTTGATATGTGAATGTTGAGGAATTTATTTAAATTGACGATTTAGCTACATTTTTTTTTTTTTTGTATAAAGTATACTTTTCTTCTTCTAAGCCACTAATGGAGTGGGTATTGCTTTCACTTGGAAAAAAAAAATGTGGTTAATTATTCAAAAAAGTGAATAACTAAAATGGGCCAAGTCTAGAAATAATGATTAATATAAGAGTCCCGAGAACAGTTGATGCAGTTCTAAGAATCTGAGAAAGGAGAGTACTCAACCATTCATGGGACATTTGGCATCTTGTCCTCTTCAGTGTTGATAAAATTTGGCTCATTTAAAGAATGAAATGAAATTATTGAAATTGATTAAATGTGATAAAACACTTACACACATAAAATAAATTTAAAATAAGGAATTTTTTATATAGATAGCCAGCTCGTTTAGGCACACAAAAGTAAAGGAAGATGCCTCAGATTGATGACTTTTGCTATGTTGGATAAAGGGGAGATCTTCTAACTTTTTGAAAGCATAGGTAGGCATATTGCTTTAACATTTATACGATTAATGTGTGTTTGTATCAATGTCAATGATCCATGTTGTCTTTCAAATTCACATCGAAACAAGTATAACATTAATTATACACACATCACGAAACACAATGTGTTTTGAAACTTTTTTTATTTTTTTTAACCACTGTTATTTCTTAATTACCAATGTTTGTAATACTATTTTTTTTATAATAATTGAAATACTTTAGTTAAATAAAAAAAATCAAACTCATTATATTTGAATTGTGTCATCTAATGTAAAAGAGAAATAAATTGAAATGAGATCGATTCAAATTTAGTATATTTAAACACTTTGAAAGGTATAAAATTTCCTATCTAAACATAAGATAAAAGTCATGAATGGCATCTTTCTTAATTATTAGTTGATGAATACCAAGATAAACTAGAGCCAATCTCTTGCATACGTAAGGAAAACAAAACAAGTTGATAACAAACAAAAGAAGCTTATTTTTGCTGTAAAATTACAAAAAATTGTCATTAAGAACTTTGTAATTAGACAACATAGGTGCTGCATATATGACGGTTTCATTTTATTTTAGAAAAGACAACGACCATATTTTTCTTTTGGCGGTAAAAGTTGTGGCCACTAAAAGTCGCAAACATAAATGCTGATGCATGCAATAATAGAATTAACAGCACAAAAATAAGATCCTAGCTCGCTGCTTTTGAAATTCATAGCCAGAATAAGTTAGGATAGGGTAGAATAACTTGCTGTCACCATCAGGAGGAGTGTGTGACTATCAATCAAGTACCATTATTTGGAATGAATTACGGATAACAACCCTTCTTCTTGTGCCAATTAATTCTACAAAAATGCTCGTCGTTTAACAACCGAAAATTTTAAGGAAATCCCTATTGCGTTTTTAATGAAAAGACCAAATTAATAATATTTAAAAAATTATCACCAAACCAGGCGCAGGCTATTATTAGTTACGGATGAGATTAAGATAATAGTGTGTTTATATATATTAATTATGAGGCGCACACATTATCCCGCATTATATTATACTGATGAAAATGAAAAGTGTTCTTCCAAAGTTGAATAAGAGAGACAGAGAGAGCAGAAAAAGAAAGCAATGCATGATAAAAATAAAAATTCCCTTCTCATGAGAATCAAAATTTCCATGGAGAACAATCACTAGACACACACAAACTGACAATAATGATTCTCTGCAGCGACAATCACAGTTTCTGCCTCTAAGATAACAATCATCACAAGTAATAGCATTCCATCTACTCAATTCAACAACAGTTGTTACTACAATTTTAGGTTCACAAAAAGTAACCAAACCGGTTTCCTCATCACTAACCATATTAAAAGTAGTGTCTGTTTTGTGAAGGGATAATCCTTCATGGGACTCATTGCTCCTCACGGTGACCCATTGCTCATCATCATTATCCCAAAGGGGTTCATCCGAAAACAACCTACGAATTCTGTCTCTAGGAGAGGGGCAATCACGTGCTCCATGCTGAATTGTCTCCAAGGAATCCCAAAATCCTCGTTCCAACACACCTGTAGGAGTGTCTGAATCCAACGAAAACAACTTCAATTCCGTGCATTCCTTAACAAAACCGTGTCCAAGAAGCTCCTCCACCGACCATCTCTCATTCGGGTCCCTCTTCAAACACTTTCCCAAAAAGTCCCTCCCCTGCTCGGACACACAGCTAGGAATCTCCGGCAACTCATCGGAGAACCCGATCCTGTAAAGTACCGCCGCCGGGTCACCGCCGCCGTGCCACGGAGGCTTCCCGGTGATCATCTCCAGCACCGTGCACCCCAGAGCCCACACGTCAGCAGGGAACCCCTGCTGCTCCCCACGCGCAACCTCCGGCGACATGAACGCCGGCGTTCCGGCGATCGCTGACATCTCCCCCACCCTTCGAGCACAACCCAAATCCGCAATTTTCACCCCCTTCTCCGTCACCAGCACATTCTGCCCCTTCACGTCGCAATGCACTATCCCATTGGAGTGGAGGTAGTGCAGCGCCTGCAGAATTTGGCGCGTGTAGGATCCCACCACCGCTTCTTCCATGCCACCACCGCGCTCCGCCAGCGTCCCGTGAGGCGCGTATTCCATGAACATGTTGAACCAGTAAACACCGTTCTCAAATGTGGTGTCAAAACCTTGGTAGGCCACAATATGAGGACAATTTAGAGTGGAAAGAATCATCTCCTCCCTTTTAAGGAATTCCGAACGGTGCAGCTCCGCCGACTTGACGGCAAACACTCTACCGGATCGGCGGGACTCAGCGATGTAGACGGCCGCGGTGGAACCACGGCCGAGCATGTGGCCTCTAGTCCAGTCCATGAAAAGTTTAATCTTTAGCTTCTGACAGTATAGCTGTGAGAGAGAGTATAAGATGAGAAGGGAGTGAATGATGTTAATTATAGTATTATAGTGTGGTTTGGAGTGGGATGTGGTTGGGAGATAAGTTTCTGAATTGAAGATTTATATATATATTTGTGGGAAGATTAAGGTAAAGGGTTTGGTGTGTTGTGGTTGGCTTAATGCAGAGGTAAGAAAAGAAGTTATGATGATGTGGAAAGGCTTTCATTTTTGTTCGCATTACACTTTTTTGCTTGTGTCCAATGGACGGCCGCCGTCTTGTCCTTTCACGATCTTATGATGGGAGAGGTCCACGTGTCAAAGGGATGTGGGAACTTTTGTTGTTGTTGGTGGCCGGCCACGCTATGAGACTATGGTTGTGAGTTACTTGGCTTTAGACAGGCATGAATAGATGAATAATGAATGAATGGATGAGCTAGCTAGGTTTCAAGGAGCCGGTGCACATGCTGGCACGTGTTTTTATCGTGAGAAGGGGTGAGAGCCAAAGATTGCGCTGTTAGTGAGTGAGCGTGCTTCGTGAATCATGAGGTGGTTTAGGGGGAGCGGCATGGAGTGGAACAACACTGTGGTGACATTTTCCATGGCTCCCTTAGATTGTTAAAAATGTTGTGTTATCTGTGAGGACCCACCAAGAAAAGATAAAAGATGCTTTGGATTTCGTCGCCTCAATATCTGTGTGAAGGCCCTCACTTGTTTTGGTCTCCTTAATATTCTTAGGTCTATCTGTCAGCTATTAAATATTAAACAATGTCCACGTTCCTTGTTGCCTCGCTGGTAGAATTATGCTGCAGGTGTCAAAGATAGATGGCTTGTACCCAACAATGCTTCAATTCTTGGATTGATATTAGCATCTAGAATATGCTGTATGAAACTGAAACCATTAGATTGTCTCATAGATATAGTGAGTTGTTGAATTCAATGGACCGAAATTGGCAAGCTATTAGGCCAAGAAACAATCCTATGCAGATATTGGACTTTAATCTCCAACTGTATGCCTAAACAATTTGGTGAAGGCCAATTATTGACTAGAAGTAGACGATTAATCTTCTCGCATAATCAAATCACATACGTCTTGTGGATTAATTTTGAAGTCAAAGGGTGCTTTATTTTAAACGAAGTAGCGGTTGATCTGGTGAGTTAGGTGGATTGTAGGCGAAGCAAATGAAAGAAATGGCAACAGTGAAAGTCAATTTAAAGGCAAAAACGCACTAAGAGGGAGAGAAGTTAATTTATGATGATGAGTGTAAAGTGCAAGGAGTGGTGAAAGACAAGGATGTTGGTTTGCGCATATTGGACAGTTGGAATGTGGATAAAGAAGAAAAGGCCAAAGCCAACTACCTGGCTGCACTAAGCCTAATCACAAGTAATTTAAAAAAGCAGGAACCAGCCTGTCCTTTCACATTCACATTCACATTGTGGTGTAGTAGTTAACTACAAATAAAACTTTTTGGAGCGTTAGTATTAGTGCAAGTGTTGTGAGTTGTTGGAAGGTATTGTTTTTGAAAGGGGAAGGCGTAGGCGTTGACACTTTGCGTGCGTAATGTGAGGGCATCAGAGGAAGAGTCAATTTGAAGGAAACCAATGATTAAAGTGAGTGTCATATGATCACATCACATGCCGCCAACCATTTTTATTGCTAATACCAGTCTTTGCTTTGATTCCTCTCTGCAATGCAATGCATGCATCGGATCACGCTGCATGCTGTACTCTGCATAATCCACTATATCTGCTTTACCTTTCCAAATTAATTTTATTCATTATTTCTCTATCATCCCAAACGGACCCTATGCTTGCCTCACACTCTTACTCATGCACACCTCACCTTCTAAACACCTCAATATACGACTCAGTGAACTCACTTAAAAGCTGCAAATGGTAGCTTCCTTCCTGGGAATAAAAGAATTGGTCCTTATTGTTTATGTGATGTTGTTTTCAATTGGGTTCGTGTTGTTTGTTACCTTAATGACACCAACAAACCTGTAAGAAATGCAATCTCTGAGCTCATCTCTGTACAATCTCTGAGCTATCTGAGAACTTTATTTATAAGAACCACAATATAGCAAGTTACATAATTATATGGTGTGCTTTAATACAACAAATCAATATTACAATATGCTATATAGCAAATCACCTAATTATAAACATTTCAATAAATCGATGAAAATAAAGTTGCAGTATGATTGGGGGTTGTCTCATGATAAGCGAGAGACCTTATAACATTCAAAATAAATTTTCCCACTTACATGCACATTATGCCATGGAAGAAAACAAGGAAAGGGTTTTAACATACACATTTTTTTACTCACAAATAATATTTTCATGGAGCTTTTATACACATTTTATAATGATAAAATATCAGTATGAGTCATTCTTACCTGTGAAGCAAAATAACTAATAATAACATAGACACTGCATCAAATAATAATTTTATTATCCTATACACAACTTAATTTCCACTTGCAACTAATTAGGATCACTAGAATTTTTTTTTCTTAGTGTTAAGAATTCCGCTTATCTTAAGTGGTGCAACCAAATTGATGAGCTCAAATTGATTTAAATTTTCTTATATTATCCCACTGAATTGAGTTTGAATCATTTCAAACCCGGAAAATGGTTCAGCTTTTACCCGCTTAGTAAAAAATATTTGGCAATTTGATTTTTAGTAGAACGATACTTTAATATACACTTCCGTTTCTTCTGCGAACTCTTGAATCCTAAGAAATTGAATATCAACGTGCTTGGAATGTCTAATGTCTATGAAATACTGTATACTCCTTTCATAACACAATAGTGAACTTGTAGACGAAAAATATTTTGTAGCTTACTTTTGATGTTTTACTTCTAAAATTACTTTTGAACATATTGGCTGAATTGCACAACTTGTTCTTGCTATGTACTTTAATTTAGCCATCGAAATGGTACAATTATTTATTTTTGTAAGACCATATTAAGATGAAATGTGCACCTTACCATACTCTTCTTTGTTTATGCATCTCTTGTCCAATCACAATATGTGCATCCAAAAGGCTTGAGATCATTATTTTAGCATAAGAAAATTTCTCAGTTAAAGTTCCTTTAATATGTATATTTTAAAATTCTTTTTAGTGCAAATGACATGCACATGGGTCTCCCATAAATATACTAATAAATCCAACTCTAAATAAAATAACAGGTCAAACAATAATATTAAACCTTTGTGGTAGTTTGAACCTAATATTTAGTCATCACATTCTCTTGTCAAATTAAACTTTTCTTCAACTGGTTTGGGAGTTGACCTTGAAATATCCATTTTGAATTCATTCCTAAAGCATACCTACTCTAACAGACGAAAATTTTGGTATTTTTAATGTCTTTCTTGCTCTCCAGTACTTTCCTATAAAAAAATGATTCTACGTAGTTATTTTTCAATCGCCAAGTCATTCTTATACTATTAAGAATATTTCCTTCAAGCAAATAAAAACAAAATTCTTTTCTTGATAAAAATTCAACAAAGAAAAGTGAAAATGACCAAAAACTCATATTCCATAATCAATCACCATTTGGAATCATGGAGTTTAAATAAGACAACCTTTCATGATGAAATTTTAAAATGAAAAAGTGATTTGGATGGATTTTTACCTTAATATAACCTGTCTTTCATTTTTTTTTTCTATTACATACAATAGTTATAATAGATTTGCATATTGTATCCTTCTTCATTTTATTATTATTATTATTATTATTATTATTATTATTATTATTATTATTATTATTATTATTATATATCCAACCATACATGTGTCTCTATTAATATCTCACTTGTCAAATAAAATATATTGAAGTAAAAAGATTGAAAAATTAAATTAATAATTTTAACATGTAAAACATCTACAAATAAAAGAAAATTAATAAGATTTGATCTAGAAACAAATCTCCACAATTACTCAACAGTTAGATCTAATCACAAGTGAAACTATAATATTTCTTGTCTCCGGATATATAGTACCTATTGTTAAGGGTAACTCTCCTCATTCAAAAAGACTTGTTTTTCTTTTCACTAAATATTTCCAATTAATTTTTTTATAACTTTCTTATTAATAGGAATATTATTTTAATATATATCCCACGAGCATCGTTGTTTATATATATAAATTATACTTTTAAAGAATTTAAATTTACGAAATCCAGATTAAAATAATGTTTTTTATTGATAAAAAATAAACTCTTTTATAAAAACTTTTATTAGAGATGTTAGGCCATCTCCATTGCAAAAATTATTATAAGATCTGAAGTCTTAATTTATTTTTCATAGTTCTCATTTTATCACACTTCTAAAATTTATTTTCAATTTTTAACTCAAGACTATTTTTCTCTGATATAGAGTTTTATTTAAAGTTTATCATCTTAAATTTTATTTCGTATTAATATACTTTATTAGAAAAGGAAAAATGTTATAAAATTTATTAACTGACTCTTTTAAGGGTGTTCATCTTTATGTGGAAACTATGGGCTGTTGTGAGATTTATAGAGGCAAATGGATGGTCGTAACTATCAAGATATCTGCCTGATTTTTCTAGAATTATGTGTTGCATTTCCCATACACAGAACCAACCACTACCGATATTCGAAAATTTTATTTCTGCCACTCTATTCAGAGTTTCTTAATAATATACTTTGGTTCTTCGTCCATTACGAAGAAATCCCGAAACCTTGGGTGGGTAAGTGTTTAATTACCAAACAAAGAAATGCAAAAAATGAACATACCCATAAGCTCTACTCATGACCCAGTTCCAAGGTTAAAGGTTGAGAGATTTCATTATCGAAAATCTGTTCCATCTTTGTTGGTTATTTGGGAAATATAGAGAGCTGCAACATGAAAGAAAGAGAAGCAAAATTTGAATCGTAGAAGACTGTATTTTTTATTTATCAAAATGTGAATTTATACAGATTTAAGGCAAATGAGAGGAAATAAAGACAATATAAAATCTACTATTAGCATAACAGATGCCTTTAAAAAAAATAAAATCTTTGATTGTAATCTTTCATTTTGTTCCTCGTTTTACCATATATTGATCAGAAAGATGCTACCAACTACAAAATTAACGGCTATCAATTGATGTTCCATTACAGGCCAAACCTATTTGACCTGCATAGATCAGGTTAAGGATAAAAAAGTGCTTACTAAGATCCAACCTATTATTAATTATAATAGACTTATAATAAAAATAGAAAAAACAAATTTTGATAGAAATCACTTCCTTGATGCAACTGCGAAAAAGAGAAAAAAAAAAATCAGAATCCTTGTTGATCCCTGTTCTTTTTTAAACAGATTTACCGTTTGCCTAATAAAATTCAAAGCTTTTATATCATTACTACACACTTAGCTGTTAGAGAATGGTACCGATTGAGTTGTAAACACATTGACATTATTACTGTATAATACTTGTAACATAGTATTATACAGTTTATTATAGTAATTCTATAATAACTTCCAAAGTCATACTTTTAACATAGTTTGAAGCATCTAAATCTGACACACCTTCCCCTTTTAATCTTTTTATATGCATTGTTCTCTTTATTTATAGTAGTACTATTTACATGCAGTTTGAACTTTGAAGCATCGAACATATGATACAAAGCATAAAGAACTTAGAGAAATTAAAATAAGAAACACAAAAGTCACATATATATATATATATATATATATATATATATATATATATATATATATATATATATATATATATATATACCATTCAACAAGCAAGCATACACAATAGAGTCCCTACATGGCCACAGCCTAAGAGTCCCACTACCCCCACATACATATGTTAAGGTCTGCAATACATTGGGGAGGGACTGGGAGAATATTAATATATATGTATATATATGCTACCATAATTTTGATTGCAAATGTATACAAACTATAAGCTGAGGTTGCAAATATCCAATATAACGAGGTAATTTCCTTTTTTTAATCAGAGAAAAAGAAAACTAGAAAAGTGCTGTTGCCATTCTGCGAGACACTAGAACATTCTCTATGCTGCTTCAGCAAATCCGACTCTCTGCTGACCATAATCAAAGATGGTGTGATAGCGCCCCATGAAAACATCTCCAAGGATCCTGCATACATGGTGCATGCGTAATGAAGTGAGAGTCATATCAAATGCATCACAATCAAAAGGAAAAAGCTACAGTGTGAGTCTCAAGCAAATTAAGTTACCATAGAGGGCCACGAGGAGGAGGCACATCCAGAGCTATGAAGCCACTGATGCATTGGGCTTCAGGACCTTCTCCCACCTTCAGTATATACTGAAGAAACCAAATACAAAACTGAATGAGGGACACAAAATACATGAAACATGGCAATCGTTCATTCATAGAAATTGTACTATTGCCTACCGCTATCAAGTATAATTATCACTATCTTAGCAGTTGAAAACTCTGCTTCTCTATGTTTTAGTCCGCTCAACCTTCTATTTTATTCTAATTATATTTTAACCAATTTATAAAGTAACAAATAGAAAATATTATTCAACTAAAAAAGTGAAAAGGTCATTCGGCCTTTCTGGATTAGTCCCCCCACCCCATTGAAACAATATTCACTAGTCACTGCACGTATTTAAGGGAAACTAAGGAAAACAAGGTTTTTCTAATGGGCTTTAAAGGATAAGGTTTGTTTGATTTAAACCCTCACGATTCATCCCATTATCTCAGCAGTGAATGTTCAATGATAGACTTGCAAGTTGTTATTACAAATTGAGGACTTTGCAAAACATAATTTAGCTTCACAAACTGAGTTTATCTTCTAGTTCATTCTTCTTTACCTCCAACAATCAATTCCTTTTTCTCGTTACAAACTCTTACACAACATTAAGTACAGTCAATGATGTCCTTGCAACAGTAACTAATATGGTCTGAAACTATACCTCGTTTGGGGAAAGGTCAAAAACCTTTCCACCAATAGTGAAGGAAACAATAGGCATTGAAGAGAGTTTTCCACAATCAACGGATGATTGTCCCATTGGGTTGGGCAACTTATCACAAAGCTGCAATATCATCACCAAAAGGCATTAACCATTAAGGCTAGAATCAAAAGCAGGATGTGAGTACTCAAATAGCAGAATTAAGACCAACTCACCCCATTGACATAGTCTATTATCCGATCTTCTGTCTGGTTCTGCCTCAGCTGGTTTTGCATCCAAACAACAGCCATCTCACATGTTGAACAAGCAGCATCCCGAATGCCACCAGATGATTCTCTTTTGTTCTTATCCACCACACTCTCAATGCCCACGCTAAAGGAAAAATCGGAACTCCTTAGTAAAATGTCAATCAGAGAACATTAAATATATTAGTCTGAGCTAATGAGATGGTTTATTATCTTTGGGGCTTACCTAACACCACGAGTCCCATCAAAGGAACACAATCCAATTTGTGAGCAGATCTTTTTAGGACTTGCCTGTAGGATCAAGAGAAAACCATAAGAAAACTCATTCTAATAGATAACCAGATCACGCTGATAGGTAAGAATCCCATCAACCAAGATATGCCAAGGATGAATTAAAAATGCTACTTACTTCAGCTAAGAGCAATTGCAAGATTGTTTGTCCATACTGTTCGACAACAGACTTGCACTCTTTGCTTACAACTCCAGATGCTCCGATTGCTTGATTTATCTCAGTAATTACAGTCTAGAGACAAAGCCATGTATTTGATCATATAAACAATCTGGTCAGCATTTGTTAGACATTTTCTTAATTTGTATTACTTAAAAACATGCTTTAAAAATTACAAAATCATGAAACTCTAAATGGAAATGAAAATCTAAATAGCAGCCTGCATTTATAAGCTTTTATTCATACCGTTGGACCAGCCAACAAAGAAGTTCCAGAGTCAGCAATTGCAGAACAGCCACTAGCACAGAATCCTGGAGGACAGTATGATAAAGTCAGTACCAATGAAATAAAACCCTTAACCGTTTATGGCAGTGCTATCAAAATCATGCCATAGAAGAAACAAATAGCTATTTCCGCTAACTTGTTTTCTACGTACCAGTGGGTTTACCAGCAATAAGCACATCTCCCATGTCAAACTGTTCAGGAAAAAAAAAGTTAACAAAGAAAAACTATTGAAAACAAAACAAAAACAGGTGTTGCATAAGCTATGTTGCATGAATACTGTTATTAATCTCATTATTGCTTTGCTAGAAATTCGAGTATGGGAGAGCAGCAAGCTTTAAGTGCAAGATGAAGAGATATACCGTTAGAAATATAAAAACAAAAACAATAAAGTATTAAGATTACAAACCAATAAAACTTGATGTTATGCATGAACTAAAATGTAAGTGATAGGTTTGGGTACAGAACCATGTATAACCGATTAATACCGGTATATAGTTAATCCCAGGCATTTCAACTATTTAAGGGCATTATACATCACAAAGTACAAGTACACTATATGAAAAAAATTATATTGATACTGACCTGCCAATATCCTTTTCTTGTCACTGGCACATAAGTATGTTGGCCCCTGTAGTGAGCAGGATCAGCACCACCAAAAACAATCTGACCCCCATTCGCTTCTTCTGGGTTACGATTGAACCAAAATGAAAATACTGGTTCCTTTATAAGACCTTGCCCAACCATATTGTACCTATGACATGAAAATGCCTCATAATGACAGCGAAAATAAAATAATAACAGCAATGATAGCTTAAAATGTGAACACATACCACACTGGAACAGCATTTCCTACTGATATCTCTTGATATCCAAGTCCTAGTATACCATCAAACTTAGCTGCCACAAATGTAACTCCAGGTTCTCTAGTTGCTTCAATAAATGCCTAATGAAATCAAATCGTACTATATATTAATTGATGATTAATCAACACATTATGAAAGAAGCCAAATCAACGGACATCATACTCTGTTGGTGTGAAGGAAAAGGAAAAAGAAAATAGGGATTGATAATCAGCATTACCTGGTTGCTTACAACTACGTCTCCAACTCTGACATTGTCATTGCTAAAGAAACCAGAGATTTCTCCACTACCGTATTCAATTGCAGCAGAAGTCCCTGCATAACAGGATGGCAAACCCTCGTTTAGAAAAAGAACAACATCCTGGCATCACTTATATATGTGTCAAGTTACCCAAAGTATAAGAAAAAAAAATATTTGACTTCAACTAAGTTATGAATTATATTCTGCAATCCAAATTAAATATATTCAAGAAAATAAGAACTTCTAAACACCGCTATTGCCAATAATTTTTAACAAATTGTAATGCTTTGTGTAATTCCATTGGGTGAAAAGGCTAGACGGTAAAAATCTCTAAATTTAGATCCTTTATATGATAGAAGCACGGTATTGAGACCCCCACCCCTCCAAAACCGCTTTTTTATGGTTTGGAAAGGGTACATACTTGTTTCTATTGAAATTACATAAATCTTGAGAACAAATCAGACAGAAACTTCACAGGCTAATCAAACACATGCACAACGCATTGTGGTATTAAAGAACTAAAAACCTCCATAAATTCTGAACAAACAAAGGTATAGCCTGAGAATCAGAAGAAAAAGAAGGAGACAAACCATTTGCCGTGTAGGTATTGGATTGGCTAGACTTGTACCTAGCATGCGTGTAACATGCAAGCTGCACCGACATGCAAAACACCAGGATTAACAAGTTTCCATAAAAGAGGGAGAAAAGAACCAACACGCATTCATGTGACGGTTATGAAAAACAAACTCACCGAAAGGTAACATTTAGAAGACGGTACCCACAGATTAGAGCTACCGGTGTCAAAAATCACAGTGAACTTCTGGGGAGGGCTACCAATTGCGATTTCGCCATAGTACTGAGCATCCAAGTAGTTCTTCAAAGCAATAATATCTGCGTTCGCTGCTCCGCAAAGTATGTTCTGAAGATCATGCTTTCTAGCAGAAGACAGCAATTCCTTATACCGCATAACGTTGTCCATTTTGATCTTTTTCAGTCCAATCCTGCGCAAGCCATCGTTGGGTGCAGATGCCGCCAGAGAAAGCAAGAGGGTCCAGACACAGAAACAGAAGACGACCACATTTGACATGTTTCCCATGTTAACTGAACTGTTCAACCATGATTAAACCGAAAAAGTTAATCGATAGCAATAACATGGAACAGAAGAGAAAACTGCGAGAAATGACATATCCAAGAATGCCGCATGCTAAAAAAGTGAAAAAAAGATGAAGAATGAGATTACCAAGCAAATGAAAGCAGAGACAGAATGAACGAGGAAGAGAAGAAAGAAGAGAAGGAGAATTTAAAGGGCGGAAGAAGAGAAAGTGAGCATCTGGGTCAGGGTGGCAGTGTGGTGGGGCCAGCTGAGGTTTTAAGCTATTCTCGTACTCATTGTGGGCCCCGCATCTTTAACCGTTCATCAAACCAAGGAGAAGGAATTGGGAGGGTGTATTTTCTCGTGACCCTCCGATGTAACTGATTCGCTTTCGTGCCTCAAAAGTTAATTATGGTTTCCTTAACTCGCCACACAACAGAATTCATCCTCCTTAATCTATCCCACTCTTCTTTAACTAGCTTGTGTAAAGATTAAATATAAATTATATTATATTATGTACATAATAAACTATTTCATTATTGTAATTATTTTTATTAATAATTATTTATTATCTAAAACTAAATGAGTATGAATAAACTGAATTCAATTCATTCACACTTTGTCACCCTTAACGCTGCTGATGCTAAGGATCTGACTTGACGCACCACTAGTTCAGATTTTTTTATGTTTCCGCTTTCAGTTTCAACTGATTAATTTAATGTTCTTTTACTATTAAATACACGACTTTTTAATTATCTTTAACGACTACACGCAGAACAGATACTTATAATAATTTGAAATGTAACTCTTGAGGTGCTTCAAATAAAATTGAGATATTCTCTCTTTACACAATGTATTAAAGGTGAGAATACGTTTTATAAGTTAAACACCATCAATTTCGAATATTTGATTTTTTAACTATTTTTTAATATGTCCTTTTCTATTTCATGTCTAAATTTATTTTTTTTATCTTTTAAAAAGTTATTGAATGGTTAAAAATATCTTTATTTCGCCGTATAAATTATTTATTGCAAATATTTTTTTAATTAAATTAACTTATGCATGATTTAAAACTAAAAATTAAAGAAATTATACAAGAAAGCTTCTACGAATTAAATTATGCCCAAATTAATTTTAATTTATAAAAAGGTTAAGTTCATTTTTTTTCTTTATATTTTTCTTTCTTTAAAGTTTTTATTGAAATGTTAATCTAAAGATATTTATATTTTGAAATATTTAATGTTATAAATTTGAGTTATATGAAAATAAATATTTACACTACTAATACTGACAAAACAATCTTATCATGATAAAATTAATTTTCATAACTTTAAACTAACTTATTCTAGTCAAAATTTAAATTTAAACTAAATTTTAGATTAAAAAACTTAAACATAAATAGAAGATATTCGATAAATTTATTTTAGAAACCTGTTTAAAATAAAAAATTTTACTCTCTTCCTCTGTCGTATCGATTAATTTAGTATAAAAGGAAGTTTATAAGAAAAACATTCGGATAACCATAATATATTTGTCTTGTAAAGCAAATATTATGCTTATTAATAATATAATAAATATTTTGTTATTTCTTTATTAAATAACTTCATTTTATATATCATTATTATTTTCGGTTGTCATATGAAAACATCTTTATCCAAATAATAATTTAGACTTGTGTTTCCTAGAAGTATTAATGAGTAGCACTTGCAAGCATGAACACAATTATTTGTGATAGGGGAAAAGACATTATGAAATTAATAAAAGGTAAGGAAGGTGTCAAATCAGTGTTTTGTTTTAGATTCGACTAGTGTGTTTGATGAATAGCATGAGCTTACCTTGAATATGTTAAGAAATAATAGAGCAATAGTGGAAAGAAGGGGAGTTGGGGAAGAATGAAAGGGAAGTTGAAGAAGGAGTAGGAAAAACGAAAGAGCAAAAAAGCATGGAGTAGAAGGTGAAGCAAGTGTTGAAGACATTGCCAAGAAGCAAAGACAGTGTCAAGTTGCAAATAATAGAAAGGAAGAACCAGTTTAGTGAGGTTGCCATAAGAAAAATTCATCAAACCACTTCCCATAAGTTCTTATTCTACACATTAATCATCATTAAACAAGGATTTTAATGGAATCCAATGTGTATCAACATCAAAATGCTCATGTGAGTCTTCATCTTATTATCCCAGAACAGAATTAATCTAAACTCAGATACAAGTGTGTGTATGTGTTTTTTAGTTTATTAGGTCATATACTTCATTTTTTATTATGTAATTATTACTAGACCAATCACTTTTCATATACAACAAACACATTTATTTGCAATTTAGTAATCGTTTATGTAAGATTTTAATTTTAATGCCTAAATTTGGCAATAAATCATATTAACCATGGTATTTTAAGCAAAATAACTAAATAAAATTTGCAGACAGCTAAAATATATTGTTATTTGTCATAAAGGGTTGCCATTATAATTAAGGCCATTCATTATCTTCACTTTTCTTTTTAATTCTAAAAAAAATTCTTTCTACTCGTATAAAATTTTTACATATATTATTTCTTATTCTTTTTTATTAAACATAGATAAGATAGTTATGATATTCAAAATATTATAATTTCAAAATTAAGTATAAATATAAATATGAAATATATATATATATATATATAAAAGATAAGAAAATGTTCATTATATATTATTGAAATAGGATATAATTTAATATTAAATTTATTTTAATAATTAATTATTTTTTAGAAATATTTTATTTTGTTTAGATTTTTAGGATAACACATTATTTTTATCTAACTCTTCATTTATTAAGAAAGTAAAGTAAAAACTAATAGGGATGAGAGATAAGTGTGTCTATAAACTTTCATTATTAATGAAGTTTTCGCATATTTATAAAGACACGTTTGTTTTACATTACTTTTTTGCCATTTTGATTTTTTTTTATAATGTCTATGTAGGTTGTTAATAATAAAATTACAGAAAAATAATTATAAATATATATATTACGATTGCCATCTCATTTTGATCATGAGAGTATATATGTCTTAAATTGGTTCAGATGAGATATAAAGGTATTTTTTTTAGTTTTTTTAATATATATATATATATATATATATATATATATATCACATAGCAAAAATTAAAATATATATTATAAAAAAGTCCAAATAATCTAATGGAAGTAACTCATATATCCCAAAAAAAATTAAACTACAATTATCAATTTCTTTTCAAATTCATCCTCTAAAATGGATATTGAGGATGCCTTACTAAAACTACTTTTAAAAACTGAAAAACAACACTAGTTATATACGAGTAAGTAGAAACGATAAAGGTGATTTGTCTGTTACAGATAACATTGACGTGAATGATTTTATTATAATAGTTTAATTATAATAAAATAGTTGATTTTTTAGTTAGGTTACATTATCCAATATTTTAGTTCAAAATAATTTATCTGAATAAAATTCTTTTATGGATATTGCGTATGAAATAATAGTTACAAGATAAAACACTGTTAAACAATATAATAGTAAGGAAAAAAATTATTTAAGGGTGGAATGATTAACGAAACTCATAATAAAAATATTAAACTCTTGGTTAAAAAGTTTAATTAATTATAATAAATTATAATAAAACCTATTTTTGAGATTTTGAAAAAAAAAAAAAGTAGGAAAGAGAGTGATGGATGTATAAGTACTTTTTGAAGATGCTTAATGTTAAAAACATGGACCCAAATCCCCTGATACAGCAACACAAGCAAAAAATTGTTGCAGGTAGAATGCAGACAGAGAGTGTAGATAGAACCGAACGCGTCTGCTATAGGAGATAAAGACACAGAATGTTGAAAGAAGTTGTCAGGTATAAATAATCATAATAATTCATATGCAATGAATATCATATATTGAATAGGATGCCTCACATCAAACTTAGGAACCCACCTACTCCTATTGCACCATTATTAATTCCGTTTTTCTATAATATAACCCATGGTCACTTCAATAATTCCTATTAATTTTCTTTTCAAAAGCCAAAATTTGAATATTTATCATTTTTTTATACAAGAGAATAGCTTATATTTAAAGATATTTATCTTTTTCTTCTCGTATATACTTTTTCTTTCTTCAAGAATTTAATAAGAATAATTTTTATAGCTTATTTTGAAAATCTATATAAGTCTAATAAATAAACGCTTTTTCTCAATAAAAAAATTCTAATTATTTTTTCTATCATAATAAATTCACTATCAAAATGCATTAAACATTATTGACAGTGTTAAAGTCATAAAATTTTAAATAGATATCCTCGAACGAACTTTATTTAACATGAAATACCGTGAAATAAAAAACATATAATAATATCAAATATTTCAAGTGGGTTGAATTTAAAACTCTTTTGGTCTTCCCTCAAAGTTAGAAACTGTTTTCATGATTTTTTTTTTTTTAAAAGGACTAGTAGTAAAATTGTAGCTTCTTTTCCACTCGTGAAGTGTTTTCGCTTAAGATAAGTATTTGATTTTCTGTTTTTTTTTTATTGTTATTTTTACTATTCTCCTCATCTACATGCAATAACACTTCTTCATCACGCAATATTTAACAAAACCAACATAATAATAAATGTTAATTTGAAATTTGAAGACATTTTCATTTATCAAGTCACTTAAAATGTAACACGAGTACTCAAAATTTTAAATGCTTACATGATGAACTTGTTATTTGTCTATACTAATAAACTTTATGTTTATAAGTGTCACTTTTCATGTAAATTGCACAAGTAATTGTATATTAAAATGATATGGGAGTTGTGTATAGATTTGTAAAACAATCATAAACAAAACGCTCTTAGAAAAGATAAGAGTTGTGCAACAAGTTATAAATAAATCATAAATTAAATGTCTTTAAAAAATTAACTAATTATATAACTGAATTATATCTACCATCTGACATAAAATATATTATCTCGACAAAATATAAACAACTGTTTATCCTTATGTATACATAACATTGATTATTATTACAACAACTAATATTATATGTGTCTTTCTATAACTGTTACAAGTAATAATTGAAGTAGAAAGGTCTCATTTGATTATTGTTCTAATCCAATATACTTATTTTTTACATTAGTAACATTTACATTGAATCCACGATCAATGTACAATGTTAAAAATACCCTAGTATAAAATCTTTGTTGTAGTAGTGTTATTGCGATATGAACAAATATCTCTCAAAAGATAATAATTTACCTTTTAACATCTAAGTTACTAATAACACATTCATGATAGATAGTTGAACTAGAACTCATATTCTTATATTTTTCTATTACATTATTTTATTTATTTTTTTCTAAATTAAGTAAGAGAATGTGATTTACAAGTGAATTTCATATAATTTTTAGTGATAGCTCATTGTTACAGTGCTTTTTACTCAACAAAATTCATAATTTCATTTCTAAAATGAAATGTTCTACTTCATTAAGTTTTTTTAAGAGACATTTAAATTGTGTAAAATATATATTAGTGTAAAGCATTCAAAATAAAACATCATCTTTGTTTTGCTTTATTTACATGTTTTTTTTATATGTGCTTCACTTCGCATATGTAATGACAATAATGTGTTTTTTTTTTTTTTTTTTTTTTTTTCATTGATTCTAACCACAATGTATGTGTCAACGTAACTCTTCTACTAATATAAAAAACAAACTATAATTTAAGGAATATAAAATTTACACCATGAGTCATACTTTTATAATACATATTTTGAAAGGAAGTGATTGTTTTGTAGTTAATTTTTTATCAAGTACAAATATTTTTTAGTATAAGTCCATTTTACTCGTATAAATCATTGAATCACGCAGGATTAAAAAATCTTATCCTGGATAGTCATTGAAATTGACTCAAATGCTCCACCCACGTTACGCTCACTTCGTTTCTTTAACAAAAAAATGGTATCCCTTTTAGTTAGTTATACTCAAAGAAACGTTTAGTATGAATCTGTGGATAGTATGCGAACAAACACTTCAATCATGGATATGAGATAACCCAGTATGCACCGTATCTTTCTTGAAAACAAACATAAACACACACACATAATATATATTATTATATTATGTGTGTGTGTGTATACCTTGCATCCGTGTTAAGGTTGCTGTGAAAAGGAGTTGATCGCAAATCCAAAAATAGTCTCCTCCTTCACATGGAAGCACATGGTCCTATATATTGAATTGCTCGTAGAAAAGAAAATGTTATCTTTCTTAACATTTGGTTGGGTGATTCACCAATCACGCAAGTCACCCTTGGTTTGGATAGAGTCAAAGAAAAGGTGGTGAAGACCCATTTGTACGGTGTGTGAAGTACGGTGCGTGCAAGTGTGCAAACAGCGCAACAAGGTGACATGTCTGGCTCCATTCCTCGTTTAAATACTCTAACATCATTCGTCCAATGGCCTTAACGTGGACGCGACGTCCATCTACACAAAGTCAAAAATTGTATCCAACTTTCTCCAATCAACGTCCACCATCTCACTTTTCTATTTCCACCATATACATTAACTATTATATTAAGTTGACCCTATCATTAATTTATTTCTATATACTCACTGCCATTCAATTCACTTCAATATTTCAATTAATCTCATGTACACGTACACGTACACCGAGGGCACACGAAGTTGCCAAGAAACTCACTCGCATGGCTCACCCTTGCTAAAGTCCACCTATCCATTACTACTTCCTATCCAACAACTAGTCATTTACGTGTCCAAATCAAGAGTAATGGCCGTATTTCTTGACCAATGGGAAAATCCGAATATTCCTCGCAACACGTTCAATATTGGCTGTTAGTATACAATTCTTTTTTTCGTTTTGGTTCTTTTGGATGGGTTACCATCTAGGTTGTTTTCAATATTGTCAGAAAGCATGCTGGCCAAGATAGAAAAGAAAATATAACCACATGACAAAGGAAGAAGATAAAAGACGATTCTTCATTTGCCCTGTCTATTTACTCCTGAGAAATTTTGAATCAAATATACAACATTATTCAAAGGGAAAGAAATGGTACAAAAAAATGAAACATTTTCTGATCTAATATATCCCTCCTTCCCAAGACATGGTCTAATAAGAATATGAACATTTACGGTGTCATTTTCCCTTATACCCATGTACAAAAATACAAAGTTTGAGGACTAATGGTAGCCTGAAAAAAGTATTAACCAAAAAATGGAACAAAAAAGAAAAAAATTCAGTTTCCTGAAAAGCTGCTAATGCTAGCCCTGCTTGTGCTGTTGTTGTTATTGGTGTTGCTGTTTGCGTTATGACCACCGCCTATGATGGAGGAGATGGCGGCGGCGAGGACGGCGGTGAAGTTTGGATCGGCTGTGATAGCGGCGGCGGCGGCACTGACTGTATCAGCCGACGAGGGTTGCTGGCTAGGCTGTAAGGGTGGTCTAGGAGCTTGTGCGGCCAACTGGGAAGAACCTACTTCCTGAGATAGCTGAAGACCAGAGAATTTTGATTGATTATAAAGTGCTTGTGCTTGTGCAATTGGGGTGGCTCCGGACCCAAAGTTCTGAGGCTGACCTTGGAGGAAGGGCACTTGGAATGGGGTAGAAGGTCTCTGAAATTGCAATGGGTTGGGGTTGTGCGTGAGGTCCAAAGTCACAGTTGGAAATGGTGCTGAAGCTGAAAGTGTTGCCATGCTAGAATTGCAAGGAAGAATTGCTCTGGCTAGCAAATTTGGGTTCATTATTCCATCTGCACTGGACATTGACCCTGACAGCAACATGCTAGCAGCAGCTGTAGTGGTTGAAGCCATGGCCATAGCAGCAGGTGGCAGTGGATGGTTATGTGTACCTTCATATGTTGTTACCAAAATTGCTCTATCCTCAGCACAACGTTGAACCTAGTAAAGACCAAGAAATTTCAGTTAGTTTTGGCCACAATGCTTGACACTTAATACATGCTTAATATACATTGATCAATCAGAAAGACTCACTTGTTTGCGAACTGGGCAACCAACAGCCATAGTACATCTATAATATGCTCGAGGACATGGGTTCCCCTTGGCCATTTTTTGTCCATATTTTCGCCATTGGCACCCATCGCTTATCTGCAACAACGATCCATTATGTTAGAGAAGAGAGCTACTAGTCATCGCTGGCTTTAATGGTTTGTAATTAATTAATAAACTGATAAAATATAATTGTATATACAGTATGATACGTACCATGGGAGCTTCTGATCGGGCACGAACTGAGACACGAGCTTTTCTCATTGTGGCTTCTGTAGTGGACTGGTCGACAGCACTGGAGGGGCTAACCTTCTGAAGCTTATTAGAAGCCCAACCTTGTGATTCTGAGTCAGGACTCTCTTCCCTACCCAACTCTCTTTTGCCATTAACATTTTTCGCACCATCTTTTGTTCCAACTTCAATGTTATTGTTCTGAGGTGTACTCGATCGTGTTCTCTCATCGGAAGAAGAATCAGACACTTGATCATCTACTTCGGCTGCGCCGCTGGGACCTATATCAAGGAACTGCCTTGGAACCTTTCCTCCACCGACAGCATGATTTTTATCCTCGGCCTTTCCCTGAACAACCTGAATTCAACATCATTATTAACATGTTCCAAATCCAACCCAGATCGTTTACGTAAATAAAATAAAATCATACAATAACCGTGTAGCTCACTGTATGCCAAAGCCATTTCAGTCTCTTCACTATAATTATAAAAAAACAAAAGTAGGGCAATTCAAGGAAACTATTTATAAATTTAATTTATAAGCACCTCATTTTCTGTGTTCTCTGGGCGCTGGTTCTGATGCATTAATGTCATAAGATGCATCTGCAAGGCGGTGTAGTTACCAGTCACATGGCTTAGCATCTCTTTCAGCTTCTTGTTCTCTGCGTTCATGCGTTGAAGCTCCACTTGCATCCGTGCCAGCTGGATAAACAAGCGAATATACATCAATTTCACAATTTTACGGGTAACGAAAACTTAAATTACCACAAACACGACATATATTAATAGGATTTATAAATAAAAGTATAAAAATCCGTACCTCGGTGGTTTTGGCTCGCTTATCTTCTGCATCCGATGAAACCCCGTCATCGACGGTAGATTGGTCACTCCCGGTGTTAGCAGTAAGGAGTTGCAAACCAGTCTAGAGAGAGAGAAAATAGCAATTTAGAAGCCGAAAATAATAAATAATCTGGGAAAAAAATAAAAAAAAAAGAAAGAAATCAGGAGTTTAGGCAGGTTAATTACGTTAACGTGGAGAGGTGTTTCAACGATTTCCTTCTTGACGATGTTGGGTTTAACGTGTTGGTCGTGGGAGGGTGGGGATGTTGGTTTGGTGATTCTATCGGAGAAGAAGTCGACTTCACCGACGACTTTGCGGTTGTGTTCGTCCTCCTTGGCAGCAGGGAGGCTAAGGTTGACGGGGAATCCGAGGAGAGGGAACATGGTGTCGTTGGTAAGTTTGGAGAAAGAAGTGGAAGGTTGTTTGGAAGGAAATAGTGAGAGAGATTGCGAGGAAGAGGTATCAAGGGTGAGTCCCCATCCCTTTTCCATAAAACAAGCACAACAAAGGAGAAAGAGCTGGTAGGTAGATGGATAGTATGGGAGAAATAGAAAAGAAGGAAAAATTGAGAGAGAAAAAGAGAGAGGTTGGAGTGGTATCAGGAAATGAAGTCTTTGTCCAGTGCAATGGGTTGGGGTATAAAAAGAGTTGAGGGTAGAAGGAGCGTGGACCAAAAATTGGATATTTTGAAAAATTATGCAAATTATTGCGCCAGATGGTGCGTCATCCTGGACAATGTCTAATTCTCCCTCTAAAGCACCCGCCCACAGTTCATACCCCACTTCACGCTTCCCAACCTAAAATTTTTCCATGCAAAATTACTATTCCTTTTTTCTTCTATTGCCATATAACAAACATAATAAATATTTTTCTCAATTAAAATTACAGTATTTAATTTTATACTAACTCATTGATATTAGTAAGCTGCATGTTTAAAAAAAGAAATTAAAATAATTTTCCCAAGAAATTCGTACTTTAAGACAATAGTCACAGTTAGGAGTACGTGATGGAAATGCAATCCCGAGGCAATGTCTTTAACTAAAGAGAAAAGATATGGTAATTGAATAATTTTGGAAGTTGTTGGATGAACGTGGATGCATTAAGAAAGAAAACCCGACCCGATTGTGAATGGGTTGGATAGTGGTGGGAGTAGCAGTCTCTGTCTCTCTCCTTTTCAAAAAGGGGTAAGAGGTTTAATTGGGGAAGAAAAAAGAATTGTGTTAGATAAAAGTATAGACGTGCGGGGGGTTTCGTCTGGGTTTCGTGAAGAAAGATTTTGACTGACTCATAAATGAGGAAGAAAAAGAGCCACCGCCCCCGAATGGTGCGGGAACTTACACGTGATGAAAATGATCCCTATTTTCTCTTTTTCTCTCTCAACACACACAAATTCAACAATAAAACACAATAAAGCAAGAGCAAAGTCAACCAATTTGACGGCCCGGCTCTCTCTCTCTCCCTCGTAGGGTGACCGAAGACTGGTTGCCCAAGTAACTTAGTCTTTGCATGGCCCCACCCACCTCATTTCAGATCCAAACCCCCGGGTACCTTGTTGACTCTTTACTTGTGGGACCCCCCTCTTCTCTCATTATTTCTTTTTTCTCTAATCTCTTCAATTATGTTAGTTATTTTAGTACAAGCTTCCATTACGTTTAAGATCTATAGTCATTCAATCTTCCATTATAAATATCATAAAACTCAACACATGTATAGATGGATTTGAATTTCAAGTGCTCCTGTAGAAGCTACGAGGCAAGAGTACTTTAGACCATCCTTTTAGGTGGCTCTGTCAAAGTTCATTTTGAAAAAACGTTTCTGTAGATTAAGAAGAAAAGGATACTGATAAATTATTGTTGCTTCTGAGGTGGAATTTTAAGTTTAGTAAAACAAAACAAAAAAATAAGTTCATATCTTGCAAGTAAATTAGTTGCTTAATTATTTAAGTTTTGTATTGCGAATATGACAAGTCGGTGTATTTGTTATATTTGTCAGATAATAAGTCGCTGTATTTCTAAACCTCTAATGGAGAAAATAGCAGGAGTCGTCCGTCAACTACTCGAATGATTGATCATTTGCCATTTTATGTATTCATTGACCCGAAGAAACCAGACCTCAGAAAAAAAACAATGTTAAATTCCCATAGAATAAGGTGAATCGGTCTAGCTACCATCAACAATATTTCTCCAAGAGTGTATTTTTTTTTTTATTTCTTCATTTTTTACAATATTATGCAGCTACCGGATCAAATTAAATGCATAAATTTTATTAAATTCACGTCTTTCATTCGGTGCTAGTCATACCTTTAGGTTGTAGCATTTAAAAAATGAAAATATGTCCTTCGATTTCAAGAACTTGACATTTTCAGAATTTGAACATGTAACGAAGCACCTAATCTTATATCGCGTAGTATTCGCCTATATTTCAAAAAATTGACGCAAACAAACATCGTTGTTGCGTTTTCTTATTTGTGGACTGATAATATTATATACTTTTACAAGGATTCTTGGATGTATTCACTAATTAAAATGGTGACTGATCCCAAGCAAATTAGACAATGGACTGCCTAATTTCTAACCCTACCTGCCTCTTTCTCCCAATGACGATACAAAATAAATAAATAAAAAAAGCAGCTATTTATGGATAAAAATACCACGCCAACATTAGTGTCTAATATAATTAGTAAAAGGGATTTGTTACAAAGTGAATGAATAGCAGGTGAATTGAAGACTTATGAACCAGAAAACTTTCTCTCAGTGATGTCACGCATCCATTCTAAATATGTACACAACTTCATCTTTCACTGCAACTAAATAATATCATAATTAGTAAGAAACAATGTTGGTCACAGAATCATTTTTAACGAATAAGACCTAAGCTAATTGCGTATATATTTCTAATTTATATTAACAGATTAATACAGTAATAATATATGAATATTCCATCCTAATGAATTTGTTAACAATTAGATTAGGAATTCCGCATTTTCGAGATGCTGTGAATATTTAGTTTTTGGGTTTAAATCTTAAACTTGAAATATACATTTGGAAATAGAAAAAAAAAGTTTATTGGTTTAAGTTTCTAAAAATGTATTGTATCGTAATGTTATTTTTCCACTCTATGATCTAGTCAAATTAAACGACATATATTTAATGCTGGTATAGAATTTAAACTACAAATCCAACAATGCATTTGAAAATTTTGACTAGCCTAATTTATTTTATCACTCCTATCTTCTTCAACCTCTTACTCAAATGTGTATCTCTCATGCATTTTATAGCATTAAGTGTTTCACTCGAGTAGACCTTCACTTCAACCTCTCCACCATTTGCTTGCCCTCCCCCGATGGCACTTCACCGCCTTCTTCTGACCAAAAAGTTGCTAGCTAAGTAACTTAACTATTGAGATAAGTTCCCTAGTATAGTCTCTAGGTAGTAAGCAATTACTCTAATTATGTATGTTATGATGGAGAGAAAAATAATGAAAGAAGCTAAAATAGTATGAAATTTAAAGTAAAAGAATATAATATAAAAAAATAAAAATATTTCAAAAATACATCCATTTTTACTGCTACAAAGAATTTCTTTAATATCGATTTGTGAATCGGTTCTAGAATTATTTATTGATATTAATCAATAATAGTCAAACATCATCACCAATCTCAAATCTTATTTTGAAAATTTCATACATGTAATTCTGGTGATTTATAATCAAACCCAATTCAAATCATAAATGAGGACATGCCTAGAGGAGGATGACCAGGGGGATGGAGGATACTTGGATGGAAATGATGAAGGCGACAATATGAAAGTGAGAGCAATAAGAGGAATTCCTGTAATGATGGTGCCACTCGAACAAGTAGATAATAAAGGAGAAAGGAAAATTTTTGCGTTCACAACGAAATGAAGAAATTGTCTTTTAAGAACCTTTCATTGGTTGTATAATAATAAATGTAGAAAGTAACTTCAATGTCAATTATAGTTTAAACTAATACTGAATGAATGTTTCCCCGTCAATTACTATATAACCGAACTTCTATTACTATACAACTAAAGTAGAAAGACATTATTGAAAATAAGATATTAATTTATCATCTTTAAACATTGAAAAAAAAAAATAGCTACATTCTTTTTCTTACTAAACTTGCAGGGGACCAAACTCCTTTTTGCAAGCGCGATAAGTAACTCTTGATTGCTTCCAAACTAGTTTCTTCTCTAACACGGGGATTCTTTGGGATTTTTAATAAATATATATATATATATATATATATATATATATATATATATATATATATATATATATATATATTGTACAATGACTGGGACTAAACTAAATTATATTTGCATATATTATCTTGACGGACTTTATTAATTAACGGAGATGTCTATCTCAATCAGCCATACCATTAAACATGTCATTGACATGAAATACATAACAACTCCTTACTTAGAGTATATAGAGAAGCATAGAGAGGTGGGTCTATATTGAACTAGATTATTTGGCCCAAACATTCAAGGCCACCATAACACCTATAAATAAGAATATTATCTTCAGAAGATACTTTTAAACTCTGATCTTAATCAACTGCATTACTTGGACTTTTACTGACTTGCGCATAGACCCTTTCCGAAATCCTGATCACTCTAAAGAAGGAAAGAGACCTAGCTAGAATTCAGGAACTGTGAAGATGATCGAATACTTTAAAATTATAAAGATTAACCGGTATTGCAAGAATATATATATATATATATATATATATATATATATATATATATATATATATATTGAATATTTTTAATTGAGCTAGGACTAAAAATTTGTGTTTTATAGATTATTTTTTTATTATTTAAGTGATCCTACCATTTAATTTTGTTGTTAATAGTATAAAGTAGTTGTTAGTTTTATTATTTTATCTTCAACTCATTGAGTACATCACATATTTTTCTTTATAATTTTCTCTATTTCTTAGAGACAAAAACAACAAATTGATTGACAAGTTATAATAAATTGGAGAAGGAAAAAAAGAATTGATTAGTGAATTGGAAATGGAATGACAAAAGTAACATTCATATCTTAACCAATAACAATATTAAGAAATCAAAATAATATACTTAAAAATTTACATATTTTGTCATTATCACTGATACAACAAGAATAGGTACACAATTTAAGATATTATAAAAAAAATTGTACATATTTAAAGAATTGTGCTTTGTTCAAATTGCATATATTTAAAAAAAATAAATAATAAATATTCAATTTCACTGCCTAAATTTATGATATACTTAAAATTTAATTAAATCTACATTAACTATCTAAACAATGTTGGAATATATCTTAATATAGATAAACAATGTTCGAAATAACTTTTTTTTCCCTATGAATTAATTAATTACTTCCTATAATCCAATTATATAGAGTTTATTAAAAAATGTGAAGAAAACTTCTTTATCTTGAAAATTCTATCATATTTCTTCATCTATTTTTGTACTGTTATAATTAGATTGACAATCTAAGAAATGCATTAAGGATACACACAGTTGTCTAAAGAAAGTTTTGAATTAAAAAAATAGAAAAAACATGTTTATGAAAATCGTTAGCAGCAAAATCTACCTTCCACATTGTCAACCTCATTTTTACAATTGAAATCGTCTTGACTTAAAATTTATAATCTTACGTGTCCTTCAATAGCCAATCTTAATGGATTTTTGTTTTATGTCATGTTATACTAGACCAATCTTAGTATATTTTTGTTTTATGTCATGTTATGATAAAATCATTATTTTAAATATGACTAATTTTAATTTTAAACCTTAAAAACGTTATTTAGTTTTCATAAATGACCTACTTTTAAAATAAATTTAAGCGGTTTAATAATATTACTTCAAAATAGTCACTGATGTAGTATATGAGCAAGGAGTTATTTAAAAAAAAATAAAAAATTAAGCATTAAAAATAATAAAATTTAAGGTTATTAATTAAAATCAATTTCATTCGGTTTTATAAAGATTAAAAATCGATTAGATCAATTTACGCCCGTTGAGAGGGGAAACTATTAACACGAGGTTACCTACTCCACCGTTTTATTCCCGAAACCATGTAATTGTAAATGGTTATTAGAAAGAAGAAATACTAGGAAAATACTAGTTTAATATACAGTATCCGTACATAGAACTTTTTCTTGCTTCCATGCATCAACAAATTTCAATTTCTTGCGACGTTGTTCTTTAGCTTTGGTCTCTTTCAGATTGCCTTTAATACTTCTTTTGAAAAAATGGCTCAAGTTGAAAGGGAAAAGGCAATTCTTGATGTTACCAGACAAAGAAAAAAGAGCACACACGAGCCAAGCTTCCTTTCTTTACCTTGACTACGAATAGTCCTCCTTTGAAACAAAAAACTTCCAAATTACCCCAAAAAGTTAATCACCTTCAGACCATTGAACATAACCACATTAATGGAAAGACAACGTCCATTGAACGTTGACTAATAACTGCACAACAATTAATATAACCAGTTTCAACACTTAAAACTCATATTATATAAGATTTTTTGCCTGTAAATATTTCGATGTTATACATATCTTACATGAACAAAAATTACATTGAAAGTGACATTTTGATATCCACTTCTGTCCTATGTTCATTTGTAACGAGAAAACTCAAAGAAAGTGCGAAAAAAATATGATTATTCGTTTGAGAGAAAAGCAATATGAAAATGAAAACAAATATTTTTTTAATATTTTTTATTTTAATAGAATGTAAAATACGTGACCAATGAAAAGTAATATTTTTTTGTTGTTGAATAAAGAAAATACTTCTTTTCCCATTTTCTGCGTAAGTTACTTTTCTATTTACATTTTCTATGTGAGGTATGATTGTTTGAAAACAGAAAATTCTTTCCAGACAACTGTGACGCTTCATGATTTAATAGCGTCTTTCTTTTCTTCCTTTATCAAATAAAGTAAATGAAATAATAAAAAATAAAGAAGATAATGTTAACACCCCTGATCATATAACGTTATTTAAGGAATTAATGAAAACTGTTTTATAAGTTGCCTTGTTATGATAATAATTTAAATTTATAAAAAAAATTAAAATAAGCTATTTTCTGAATCTTAAGATTTTTAACTTGATTATTTTTTAATCACGAACTATATGTAAGTCTATGGGACGATTGCTCCTAAATTGTTACTATATTATATATATAATATTCACCCTAATTAAGAGGAAGATTCCATAAAATAAACAACGTGCATGCATATAAAATAAAAATTGCTTACCCTCACCGGATAATAGAAATATGAACGTGTATGTATATATAAAAAAATTGGTCATCCTCCTCGAATAATTGGAACGCATCTGGAGCTGTTTTAAAATATTTTCATAACAAAAAAAATTTACATGATGTTTAACTTTTCAAACTAGAAACAAAAATTCAATTTGTAAACTTTTAGTTTTACTTCTTCCCTTATGCATTTATTTGGATTGAGTCTCAGTTGGATTGATAGTTTGATTTTTGTTTTCTTGATTGTTGTCCGCTTCCATGTTTCATCGCAGGACAAATTTAATTAATTGTTTAAGTCATTAGTATTGTCATTGTTTAATACTTTTTTATCTTAACTTATTATATGATTAATGTTGTTTTATTTGTTGATGTGTTTATTAAAATATATGTAGTTGTACTATTAAAAATGACAGCTCAAAGAACTCTAAGTTTACATTCTTGACGAAAAAAAAAATAACAACAATAATTATTCATCATTTAGTCACTCCTCTGCCACTAGCTTCAAATCTTTCTATCTACACCTGAAGATCATTCTTTTAACTGTACATAAAACTGGATATTATTAACAGAGATTAAAAATGTAGTTATATTTACTTAACTAAGTTTTAAATGATTATTTATATTAATATGAGATTTAGTTGAATATTCGAAAATTTGTATTTATTTATGGATTTATTTTTGTATGTAATAATCATTTACTTAAAGATATTACACACTTTTATTTATATGTATGCTTAGGTGCTAATGCACGGATGTATACGTATATTGAAGAGTATCTTACATATGGATTAAAAAAATAATTTATTATTACAAAAATTTATAATTTTAGATACATATTGTTAAAAAAATATTAAAAAAATTAATAGCACTGGTAGAAAAATAGGCTTTAACGTTTACTTTTTATGACGGTTAAAGATGTAAACGACGTAGTCAAAAACGCGGTGGCATTTTTGTAAATAAATGAACAATTCCACGTCGGTTGGAACAAACAAACCGTCATTGACCTATTTATAAAAAAGAAAAATTCAAATTTTTAAAAGTTGTAAGGGGCGCGTGAATCCCACGTCTGTTAAGAGGCCATAAGCGACGTGGGATTTTTCTCTACTACGTCGGCTAAGGCCTCACAACCGACGTGGTGCATATTGTAAAACAAATTGGGGAAAAAGGGTAAAATTAGGGCATACACCACGTCGGTTCTGGGCTTTGTAAGACGTGGTGTGTTAACAGTAATTTTTTTTAAATTTCAGGGCATGCACCACGTCGGTTGGGAGGCCAGAACCGACGTGGTGCATCTATTTTATTTCAAACGCGCCTTTTTTTCTTCACTTTTCTTCTTCTCCGCTGCGTGCGAACTCTTTCAGGCACTGTTCCGGCATCTTCTCCTGCACTTTTCGACCTCCATTTGCACCTCATTCTACTCCATTTTGCTTCCCCTTGTTCGCATTTTCGAGAGCTTCGGTTTGAACGGTTCCATTTTCAATTTCAAGTCCGTTGGTGCTTCGTTTGGTTTGAAGTTGTGCGCCACTCTTTCTCTTCCATTTTCTTTTGCTTTTACTGATATTGTTATTGTATTGAGCATTTGTTTGTGCTTTGTGGTTTTGGTAGGGTTCGTTTGGCCGATTTAGGTTTGTTTGTGTTGTTGGTTTTGGCATCACCACTACGGGTTCGGTTTTGGCATCACCACTACGCTACAAGAGGTGTGTTTTTATCTTCTTTGAAATAGAAGAACAATATGTGTTGAATGTTTATCTATATCATTAGAATGCTTGTTCAAATTAGAATGTTTT
>Ga0209700_101892_pt1 | contig 43382 bp, 29 predicted proteins | sample SiratroredBW_FD_187528 | JGI IMG/M metagenome (GOLD analysis project Ga0209700, IMG submission 187528) | Root nodule microbial communities of legume samples collected from California, USA - Siratro red BW (SPAdes) (version 2) | ecosystem: Host-associated > Plants > Roots > Nodule | place: USA... | reverse complement strand
TATATATATATATATATATATTTTGATTATTTAGTTTCCTTCAGCAATTCAAGTGAAATATTTTATTTCAAATACACACTCTAATATGATGGTTAATTGTTTGAATGTAGCTTATCCTCCCCCTTCAGCTGCACCTCCACCAGTTGGTTATCCCACCCAAGACATTCCTCAATACCCTCAGAATTCGTCAATGGTGGAAACCAAGTCCAAGGGTGATGGCTTCTGGAAATGATGGTAATTATTCATTCCTCTTTCTCCCACATGCAATATTTTCAATCTCCTTAATTCAGTTTTTAACCCCTCAAAGTTTGATTTCTGAAAATACTTTTGTTTTTTCATTTATAAAATCAATTTTAATTTGTGAGGGTTCAGATTTTTTTTTTAGTTCTTGTTTTTGTTTTTTAATTTTTAGTAAGTTTAAGTCAAGATGAGAAGTATTAGTAGCTTTAGAGAGAATTATAGTATGATGAAAGACCTAACAAGAATAGTACTATGAAAAAAAATTTCAATTATTTTGGCATTTTTCTAAAAATAAATTTTAAGAAAAGATTTTTCAATCCTCAACCAAATATATTTTCAACTTCCATTTTCTGATTTCTTTGTAAATGGGATAAAATTTTTAAAAATAAATGAGACTGAAAATAAAATTAAAAATATTGACACCGAAATCCTTGATCTAGAATTTGAGAGGGCTAAAATTTCAGTTTCATATTTAATTTATATGTCTCTTTTTTTGGATCTAATCATTGATGATGTTCATTATTTTGTCGCAGTTGTGCTGTGTTTTGGATGCATTTTCTAAAGGCTCATATTACCTTCTATTTTATTCTATTGTTTAATGAATTAAGGATCCTTTCAATGTACTTAATACTTAGTTACTTATTTCTCGTTTGGGACTTATTTCTTATACTGTTTTCATTATACATTACATACTGTTTAATAAATTAAGGATCCTTTCAATGTACTTAATACTTAGTTACTTATTCCTCGTTTGGGACTTATTTCATATACTGTTTTCACTCTTATACATTACATCATTACATTTTAGGTAATTGTAATTATACTGTTTTTTCGGTGAATTGTGCTTTTAATTTTAATTATTAGAATTGATGAAAAAATTGTTTAATAGGTAGTAAACTAGTGTGTATGGGTATCGTGGGATGATGTTGATATAGAATATCAAAATTGATTATATATGAATATGAGAGTATTATACAATAAAAAAATAACTAGAAACAAAGTAAGACTGCGTAAGCTGATTTAAAAACTAAACTTTAAAAAATTTAAAGAAAAAAAACTTTTGATAATAAGTGAGATTAAGTGCGATAATAAATTGTTCATAAAACATTTTTCTACTAAAGATCATTATTAATTTTACACTATTATGATAATCCACGTAGAGAAGAAACTTTTGAACATATCTGTTTTCTTAATTTTATTTTTATTTTTTAAAATTATTTAATAAATATTTAAATAAATATAAGTATAATTATTATCCTACATGATATATATATATATAATACTTTGAGTATAGAACAAATGGTATAAAAGTTTTTACTTTTAAAACAATGACCGATATATACCTGGTTTTGGAAAATAGAAAACTCAAAATCGTATCATATAAAATTTGTATATAGATGGTTGATAAATTATCTTTTGGGAGAGAGTGGGGCGATGAGGGGGTGTCTGATAAATTATGAAACGTGAAAGTTCTTCCATCAACCCAATATTTTGCATGATGTGTTATTAATAATAAAGTGGCTATGAGTGATAACTTACAAAAGAGAAACTGTGGTGGAGAACAAAAGATGTGTATTATGTAGAACACAAAAAGAATTAGCGACACATTTGTTCTTCTCTTGCACTGCTGACACTAGTATTTGGCAAACTTGTGATACATGGACAGAAGTTTCATCAGCACATTAGAATTGATGGAGGAGCTCCTAGGTGCTTTAGCTTGTAGCGCACGTTCCAATGGAAGAAGAGGACGTTCAAGCCTTTTGCATCGAACATAATGCCTGGGAGTAGCTCCTCATGATGCAGAAGTACTGGATATAGAAGGATTCACCATAGAAGGAAGTGTGAAGGCGAAGATTGGTGAGGTTTTGGTGAAGTAGATAGTGAAAGCCTTGAAGGAGGTTGGGCCAACCTTCAAGAGAGAGCTTCTAGCTTATAGGAGAAGAATCTCAATGTGAAACTTGAGGTAATGTGCTGAAAATTTTGCAACATTTTATTATTCAAATCAAGTCTACAAGAGAGATTCCTAGACCTCTTATGCAAGCTATCTAGGTAGGGTATGGGAGAAGCTAGGTCTAAAAACCCTAGCTTATAAGACAAGCTTCTAACCCTAGCTTCTATTACAAGCTTCCCAAACCTAGCTTGCACTCCAAAGCTCTCACAAGATGGTGACAAGTGGCACAAGGAGAGAGCTTCTTATGCTACTTCGACTCCTTATCAAGCCCAACATTATTTATGGACCTCAAGGCCCAAACTTACACTACATGGCCCAAAAATACAAGGCCTAAATTTATTCTACTTAGCCCAAATACAAGGCCCAAATTATTCTAAACTATTCTAAACAATTTATACAAATTAGAGGCCTTCTCCTTAATATTCTATTTTCTCCAAAGGGATTTCTTCATGTTTGTATTTGGGCCCGAGTAGTTGATTAAAAGCCTAAATAGGATGAGATGGGCCCAATCTTCTAGAAAGCTCTTAATTCTCCCTCTGGCTCTTTATGCTTTTTATTCTTTGATTAATGTCGCTGGGGCGTACTCCACAAAGAATAGTGCCAAAGAGTACACTTCCTAAAGTTTGAACTTGTACATATAAGCAATAAATAAAATAACATGTGGAAATCTACGTGGATAGCTATAATATGATGAATATAGAACATAATATAGCAACATAAGAACAATATCATTTTTTGGAATAAAAGATTATATTGAATTTAGAAGAAATATCCTTAACACAACTTAAAACTTAGTCATGGATAACAAATAAGCACAATAAAACAAATTTTTCATACTCATCAATGTTTGAACACGATTAATTTCTTAAAATGTTGATAATGTAAAGTAACATTGGTATATGGATAACAAATAAGTTCAATAAAACAAATCTTTCATACTCATTGATGTTTGAACCTGATTAGTTTCTTAAAATATTGATAATGTAAAGTTACATTGCTAAGGCCAAGGTGTGGAAATAAAAACAGGGCATGGGTTAAGTGTCTAGGGTTCTCAGTTCACAGCCAACTAAATACAATCTATATCTAATGTTATTCTAGTGGGATGCTTTCCGTGGTATGCTACACTATTCAATAATATATGAAAATAAGAAAACTTGGAATAATTTTGCTTATGCCTCTGTATGTGGTCTTAAATTATTAGGGAAATACTCTATTATCCTCTGCATATGCCAACTAAAACTCTAAGAAAATGGGAGTTCTACAAGTTTTTCTATTCCAGGTGTAAAAGTTGAGGGATATAAAGACTTGCAAGTGGGGATCCTAAGCTCAAAGAAAATAGTGAAGGTGACTAATTTGCAAAAAGAGTGAAAATGAGACATAAACAAGATAATATTATGTACATAAACTAAAAATATTTTCACTTGTACGTGTTATGATATAGGAATATTGTTGCATACTTGCACATATGATAAGCTAAAATGTAGATAAAAAGTAATAATGTATGACCAGTAATAAAGGTTCTGTTAGGGAGGTTTCTTAAGAAGTGGGTTTTAAACATAATCTAACCTTACAAAATCGACTTGTAAGTTAGGTTTACACCACTTATATATTATGAATTGACTTTATCTTTGGTAGACGTGAGATGTTCAACACACCCTCCGTCATGTTGAGACTGTCTAACTCGTGAGTGAAACTATATTTATGGATGGTCTGATAGTAATTTGATAGCGGCCCAACAGTGGGTGACACGATAGGTCTATCAAATCTCGCTAGAATAGACACTGATACTATCTTAAAAAGTGAATTTTAAACCTAACTTAACCTTACAAAATCAACTTGTAAGATGAGGTTTGCACCCGCTTGTATATTATAAATTGACTTTATCCTTATTGATGTGAAATCTTTAACAAAATTACATTGCAATATCTATATATATTTTTATGATATTTTATACCTTGTATTTGGATTGGCACACAGTCCTATATATTTTATATCTTTCTTATTGCTAATAAAAAAACTGATATATAAAAACCTAAAACCTAAAAAAGAAGTTGTTTATAAAAAATATTTACATAGGATAAATTCATTGTTTCTTTTATAAAAAAAAACAATCTATAACTATAACATTTGTAGGTAGCACAAGCAGAAACTTTTAACACGTGTCACTCTCTTATAATTTCACAAAAATTAAATCAAAACAAAAACTTACCTATAAAGGAAAGCAAGACACGTGTCAAACAAAAACAATGAAATCGTGGAAGCTCAAATATGTGACATCTGGCAACCGTGCATGTCTCCATTTGTCCATTCAAATTTCAAATTTCAATTTTCAAAACGCCCAAATTCAAAATGCCTGCCTCTATCTTTGTCTATAAAACCCTCATTCTATGGATGACCAAACTTGAGTTTGGGTAAAGTTTATGTCTTTTGGGGGTGATGTTGTTGATGTGACGATCATTTTGGGGATGGTTTGCGATTCTTATATCTTCTCCAGGACATAACTCCAGGTTCAGAGTGAAGTATGTTCTGTGTCTTTTCAAATAGTGAACTAGAAGAAGGACAAATTACGGTATTCTTGCAGTCCTACTACTCGTGCTAGATATTTGTTAACATTTTTTTATTGGGAGTAACTTTTTCTATATTGTTGCAAGCTTGGAGTTGTCTCAGAAATGTAACATATCTGAAGCAGAAGAATGACGAACTATGGTATTCTTGCAGTCTTACTACTCGTCCTAGATATTTGCTAACATTTTTTATTGGGAGTAACTTTTTCTATATTATTGCAGGCTTGGAGTTGTCTCAGAAATGCAACATATCTGAAGGTTTCATGTACAGTTGCTAGAGTTGGTTAATCCAGAGACTCGAGTGGAAGATTGACATATAAAAGAAAGGAGCGCAAAGTGAAGACGGGTTCCACATGTTTAAGATAGGAATTTAGCCAAATTTGAATGTTGTAAAGTCCTTTACTGTTTGTTATTGAATCAATAAATGAAGCATACTTTTTTTCCATATAGCAATGTTCTTAAACTCCTTTATTGTTTGATATTGAATCAATAAATGAAGCATACTTTATTTTTATTGTTGGTAACTTAACCGATTCACTTAATAGTTTTAATGCATTCAAACACGCCGACCAAGCTTCAATTAGTACTTATAAACACCTGCGTGACAATCTGAAGGCATTCAAACACCTCGGAAAATCCTCACTTAGCACTGATAAATACCTTTGCCAAAGTTTCAATGCAATCAAGCATGTCTGCCAAGCCACCCTTAGCCTTTACAAACATGTCGGCTAGAGTTTTAATGCGTTAAAAAATGTCAGCCAATCCACAATTAGCACTTATAAACACCTCCCTGTCAGTTTCAATGTATTAAAACTCCTGGGCAAATACTCACTTAGCACTTATAAACACTTGCATGACAGTTTCAATGCATTCAAACACGTCGACCAAGCTTCAATTAGCACTTATAAACACCTGTGTGACAGTTTGAATGCATTCAAACACGTCGGCCAATCCTCACTTAGCACTTATAAACACCTCCCCGACAGTTTGAATGCATTAAAACACCTAGGCAAATACTCACTTAGCACTTATAAACACCTGTGTGACAGTTTCAATGCATTCAAACACGTCGGCCAAGCTTCAATTAGCACTTATAAACACCTTCATGACAATTTGAATGCATTCAAACACGTCAGTCAAACTTCAATTAGCACTTATAAACACCTGCGTGACAGTTTGAATGCATTCAAACACATCGGCCAAGCTTCAATTAGCACTTAAAAACACCTGCGTGACAGTTTGAATGCATTCAAACACGTCGGCCAATCCTCACTTAGCACTTATAAACACCTCCCCGATAGTTTGAATGCATTAAAACACCAGGGTAAATACTCACTTAGCACTTATAAACACCTGCGCGATATTTTGAATGCATTCAAACACGTCGGCCAATCCTCACATAGCACTTATAAACATCTCCCCGACAGTTTGAATGCATTAAAACACCTTGGCAAATACTCAACACTTATAAACACCTGGGCGACAGTTTCAATGCGTTCAAACACGTCGGCCAAGCTTCAATTAACACTTATAAACACTTGCGTGACAGTTTGAATGCATTCAAACAAGTCGGCCAATCCTCACTTACCACTTATAACATGACAAAATAAGCAAATAATCACAGATTATTAAAGCGGTATACTCACAGATTAAGAAACATGCAATAAACATGTCATGACATTAATTAGAAAACACAAATTTGATATCGAACGGTAGTCTTCCAACCAAATTAACAAAGTTCCAAATAAAAAAGTCAGAATTAACAAAGTTCAAAATACCAAATTCCAAGTAAAACATCGAAATATCATAGTCCAAATAAAACTTCAAACATCGTCCTCCACGAGCTTTTCGCCTGCTATATCTTTATCCATGTCAAAAATGGAGCAATCAATAGGGTGATGAAGTGCGAATTGACGAAGGCCCTCTGAAATCCGTCTTTGAACGCCTCCTGGCATACATTACTGAACTCTCCAAGTTTAGATATCAACTCTGCTTCACTTTTTTCCTTCGCTTCTTTGATCAAACATAGTTGATCCTCTGCATTTTTAGCTCTTAGCTGAGCAGCATCAACCAGTACCTTGCCAGCCCTGACCTCTTCCTTCGCAGCTTTGGCCTCTTCCTTGAAGGTTTTGGCTTCTTCCTTCATAGCTTCGGCCTCTTTCTTCGGAGCATCAAATCGTTGCTCAACAGATTGGGCTCTTTTTTTGGTCTCTTGCAATTCAGCCTCAACCTCTTTCAACTTATCCTCGACGACCTTCCATTGAAGCTTTTCAAATCTTTGTAATTCAGCCCTATATTCAGTGTCGATGTCCTTTAGGTTTTCTTGAGCTCGCTCCAGCATTGTCTTCTGCCACCCAAAGTCCGACTCCAAATTCTTGATTTCCACAAGTTTCATATCCAGTGTATCTGAAAGATGTTGCTTCTCCTGCCGTAGTCCTTCAACTTCATTCTCCAACGATCGTATTTCATTGTTGTCGATGGTAGAATCCATGAGTCTCGCTGACAATGCCATTGCACGGCCCAACATGGCAAAAAGAGAATTTAACATGCCCCAATTTCCCACAGAATCTAGCATCTCTTTATCAAAATTAGATGGAAAGTCCAAACTCACCAATGTTGACCTCACTAAGTCTGTGTCCATGTTAAGCTCCCAGAGTGAATTTTCCTCCGCTTTGCAGATCCCGACATGGTTTACCCGACAGAGAGGTCATGGGCCAAAGTAGAATAGTCATAGCAGATTAGACAACTTTTGATCCTCAACTGGAAGCCTGGTGCTAATCGAAGATTGGGGAGAAGGGTCAATGTTGCGCGCAGAGTTGTTTGGAGTCCGCGAGGAAGATAAAACAATTTTAGATAATTGAGGTTGAGTCTCGGGTGACATTTCAAAAGCTATCATTGTTTGATGATTGTTGTGCTTAATTTGAATCTCCACTACTGGGCCTGAGTTCCCCCTCTTTGTAGACGAGTCATCCAACAATTTTGATGAGTCCTCCTCATGCTCTGAAGCCCTTATGGGTTGTGGATTGTTCTGCTGCATAGTGGAGTGGTCGGGTGGGCATGAGTTTCCCCTCTGGGAAGAGGAGTCCTCCAGCAGTTTTGATGAGTCCTCCTCATGCTCAGAAGCCCCTATGGGTTGAGGATTGTTCTGCTGCATAGCGGAGTTGTGGGGTGGGCATGAGTTATCCCTGTTTGAGGACGAGTCCTCCAGCAGTTTTGATGAGTCCTCATCATAATCTGAAGTCACCATCTTCCTCTTCTTAACATTTTCCTGTTGTTCTTCATTGGGGACGACAGAGGTAGCTACAGCACGGAGGACGTTGCGATTCAAATGACCCATCAGTTCTGCACAAACAAACTCATCTATTAGACTATGACAAACATTACAGAACTTACATAAGCAGACACAACTCACCATTCAAATATTGTACAGGTTCCTCTACTGAATCCATTAGCTCTTTAGTGGGTAAGAGTTTCCTGTATGAAATCCTGAAATCAATTAGAAATTGTATGTCGACCTTTTCCTGGTTCGTCCGCTGATGTGCCTCCCGAGATTTGAACTTGGTGGGGATGAGCCAACAAAGAGGAAACCTTGGGGCATAGTTCTCATCGAACAGTATACTCCTCAACGGATCAGTCTTCATAGCTTTTACTTTAAAGAAAGCATCCTTGAATGCATTGAATGAATTTTTGTATAGGGAAAACAATTTGAGACGCGTATTTGCATGGGCCAAAGAAATCCAGCCAATCGACTCCCCGTATTTGATTTGGTAAAAGAACATGAACTTATTTACAATGGGCTCTATACTCAAATATTTACAAAGGATTTGGAACGCCTTCAAAAACCCCCAGGTGTTTGGATGAAGTTGGCTAGGCGCGGTCTGCCTTTCGGTCAACATTTGGCATTCAAAAGAAGAAAGAGGAAACTGAATGCCAAATTGTGTCACCATGTACTCATATACATATGTATAGCCATCGTTGTTGAGAGGAGGCGACATGTACACCCTCTCGAACGGCCTAGGACCACTCAGGCATACGAAAGGGATGAATTCTCTTGGGCAAACATGGTACATCTTCAACGCCTCTTTCAGATACGTATTTCTACACCTATACTGAAATTGGTCAACCTCCCCGCTTACCCAAACGTAATCACCGTCTGAAGGAGGAGGGTATTTGAGTCTTTTAGTAGGTTTCTTCCGTGGTGGCTCATCCCAAGATTGAGGCTAAGCCTTACGCTTTAAGGGTTTACGCTAAATGGCTTTGGAAATGGAGTTACGTTGTATGGGTTTCGGAGTACTAGAAACAGAAACAGAAATAAAAGCCATGGAAGCAAGATCGGAGTTACCAAATGAAACAATTCTAACAAAATTGTAGGCAAGTAAGACAACAAGATCAGAGATTCGACGAATCTGCTTTCTTTGAATGGCGCGAGTAGACCTTAGAAAGTAAAACTCGAAACGCAGCGTTTTGAGTCAAAAGATTGGTGTGCTAGGGCCACGTCAGCTTTTTGTCAACGAATCAAAGCATGCCACATCATTCACGTACGTCCTGTCATTTCAAAATTATAATTATAAAGAAAACCCCCTCATTAATGCTCTGTCAAATTGATAAAACCTCTCATTAATGCTCTGACAACTTTATAAGCCTCACTTAGCACTTATAAACATGTCGGCCAAGTTTCACTTAGCTCTTATAAACATCTCCGCCTGAGTTTGAATGCATTAAAACACATCGACCAATCCTCACTTATCACTAATAAATACCTCTACGAGAGTTTGAATGCATTCAAACACCTTTGCCAACCTTCAGTTAACACTTATAAACACCTCGACGAGAGTTTGAATGCATTGGAACATGTCAGCCATGCTTCACTTAGCAGTTATAAACAACTCCGTGACAATTTGAATAAATTAAAACACGTTGCCCAATCCTCACTTAGCACTAATAAATACTTCCGCCAGAGTTTGAATGCAATCAAACACGTCTGCAAAGCGTGACATAACACTTATAAACACTTCAACGAGAGGTGAAATGCATTAAAACACATCGGCCAATCCTCACTTATCACTAATAAATACCTCCGCGAGAGTTTGAATGCATTCAAACACCTTTGCCAACCTTCAATTAACACTTATAAACACCTCGACGAGAGTTTGAATGCATTGGAACACATCGACCATGCTTCACTTAGCACTTATAAACACGTCGGCGAGAGTTTGAATGCATTCAAACATGTCCACAAGGCTTCACTTAGCACTTATAAACACGTGGGCGAGAGTTTGAATGCATTCAAACATGTCCAGAAAGCTTCACTTAGCACTTATAAACACGTCGACGAGAGTTTGAATCATTCAAACACGTCAACCAAGCCTCACTTACAACTTATAAACACCTCAAAGAGGGTTTGAATGCCTTCCAAGATGTCGGCCAAGCTTCGATGCATTAAAATATGTCGGCTAAACATCACTTACCACTTATAAACACCTCAGAGAGAGTTTGAATCATTCAAATGCATCGTCCAATCCTCATTTACCACTTATAAACACCTCGGAGGGAGTTTGAATGCCTTCCAAGACGTCGGTCAAGCTTCGATGCATTAAAATACGTCGGCCAAACATGACTTACCACTTATAAACACCTCAGAGAGAGTTTGAATCATTCAAACATGTCGTCCAATCCTCATTTACCACTTATAAACACTTCGGAGAGAGTTTGAATGCCTTCCAACACCTCAACCAAGCTTCCCTTAACACTTATAAACACTTGCGTGATAGTTTGAATTCATAAAAACATGTCGTCCAATCCTCACTTAGCACTGATAAATACCTCCGCCAAACTTGAATGTAATCAAACACGTCTACAAAGCTTCACTTAGGACTTATAAACACCTTGGCAACCAAGCCTGTGTCTCTTTGTGTATTTAAATTTCAAATTTCAAAACGCCCACCTCTATCTTTGTCTATAGAACCCTCATTCTGTGGATGACCAAACTTGAGTTTGGTTAAAGTTTACAACTTCTGGGGTGATGTTTTTTATGACGATCTTTTTGGGGATGGTTCAGTTTACATATTGTTTGCAGTGTTACTATGCTTGCATTGCGATTCTTATATATTCTCTAGGACATATGTCGACGTTGAGAGTGATGTGTGTTCTGTTACTGAGTGAGTTCATTGCGTGTTTAGGTAGCGTGCACTCGTGACATCCCTTCAAAGAAGGTTTCTAGAGATGTTATTAACAGCTTGCTCGAAACACACAGGGAAGCAGAAGAAAGACGCATCATTGTCTTCCAGGCGTACTCCTCCTAGGTATGTTTTTGGTATTCTTTTAACATTTGTTATCGGGAGTAACTTTTTGCATATTGTTGTAGGCTTGGAGTTCCAGAGCATATCTGTGCATGCTAGGTATGTTTTCTGTACTCATTTAATTTAATGTGGATCGTCGACGACCTCATATTCAACATATCTGATTTGTATTCTTTTATGTTTTTACTTATTTGTTCTTTTAAATTAAGGTTGGATGTGGACCGTCGACAAACTCATATGTCCTGGAGATTATATAAGAATCCCAATACCAAAAGAGTAACACTGCAAAGACTATGTAGACTAGCCCATTTCCAAAAGATGAAAAATTAACACAAACTCAATATCGTTAAAATAAAAACTCAAATTAAAGGTGTACATGGGAAGGAAAGGATCACGAAGTGGAGACGAGTTTCAGATGTTTAAGATAGGTTTTCTGAATTTTAGGAATTTGGCCAGATGGGAATGTTCTTGAGTCCTTTACTGTTTGTTATTGAATGAATAAATGAAGCATACTTTATTATTATTGCACGTAACTTAACTTTAGCAAATATAAACACCTCGGTCAAACTTCTTATAGCAGATATAAACACCTCGGTGAAGCTTCTCATAGCACATATAAACACCTCCACCAAGCTTTTTTAGCACATATAAACACCTCAGCGAAGCTTCTCATAGCACTTATAAACACCTCAGCAATTGGTTTAATCTAATCAAATACGTCAGCCAAACATGACATATACACCTTAACTGAATAACTTTTATTACCAAATGCACGGGAGACATTGCCTAGGTGTTTAGATTGCAGGGCTATCTTGGATTATGTTGTGAATAATGTGGTATTATTTCAGGGATATCTATAATCTATAATAATTATAACATTTTGAGGTAGCACAAGCGGAAATAGTTGACTCTCTGCCATAATTTGCGAACAAATTTAGCAACAGACATGTCAATCACAAACCATCAAGTCGTGGCATCTGACGTCTGTGACCACTGGTAACCTTTCAACCACGTATTCAAATTTCAAATTTCAAATTTGAAAATTCAAATAGAGACTTTATCTTTGTGAGGTAATACAAGCAGAAATAGTTGCCACGTGACTCTCTGCCATAATTTATGTACAAATTCAGCAACAGACGTGTCAATCACAAACTATGAAATCATGGAAGCTTATGTCACATGGTTACCTATCAACCATGTATTCAAATTTCAAATTTCAAAAGGAGACATTGTATCTTTGTCAAAAATGTCTATAAAACCGTCATTCTGTGGAATAACAAACTTGCAAGATTTGGGTAAAGTTTACATTCATGATGTTGCTTTTGGGGATGTACATATTCTTGGCAGTGTTACTATTTTGGCCTTGTGGTTCTTATATCTTCTCCACCAAAGTGTCTTTTGATTACCCCGTCTTTGTGGTATTCCTCTTAGGCATGCCTGGATTTGAGATATTCCTGTTAGGCATTTTGAGATATTCCTATTAGGCTTTTTTGTTTTAAGTTTCGCTATATTGTTGCAGGCTTGCCAGAGAGCTTTGGAGTTACGAAAGAGAAAGTTTAACCTTAAAGTGTGACCTTTCAATATATCAGAACAACAAAATGTGGTCCTGATCCAAAGAAAACAATTCTACAAATTTCTTCCATTTATCAACTAACTAAACCTCAACACCAATTTTTTTCCAATTCACTCTCCATCTACCACTGTTAGGAAGCTCAAGTAACAATGGATTTGATTTTACCAGCACTAAGAGAAAATACTAGCTGCCCATTTGAAGAAGTGAATGTCACTGCCATGGTCATAAGTTATTGTTTAACAAACCAAACAGACTTGGGTGCCTAAATTGTTTGAGGCAAATTTTCATTTTTTTTTCCAATTCACTCTCCATCTACCACTGTTACGAAGCTCAAGGAACAATGCATTTGATATTACCATCAGTAAAAGAAAATACTAATTCCCCATTTCAAGAAGTGAATGTCATTGCTATTGTCATAAGTCATTGTTTAACAAACCAAACAGACGTGGGTGCCTAAATTGTTTGAGGCAAATTTTTATTTGCAATCAGAACCAATGTCCTATAAATATTATTTGTAATGGCCAAATATGACATTAACAGATTAACTAAATAACTGTTATCACTAAATCCAAGGGACACATTGAAACACCTTTGCCAACCTTCAGTTAGCACTTATAAACACCTCGACGATAGTTTTAATGCATTGGTACACGTTGGCCATGCTTCACTTAGGACTTATAAACACCTCCTCCTGCGACAGTTTGAATACATTGAAAGACGTCAGCCAATCCTCCCTTAGCATTAATAAATACATCGGCGAGAGTTTGAATGCATTCAAACATGTCAGCCAATCCTCACTTAGCACTAATAAATACTTCCGCCAGAGTTTTAATGCAATCAAACACGTATGTAAAGCTTGACTTAGCACTTATAAACACCTCTTCGAGAGTTTGAATCATACAAACACGTCGGCCAATCCTCACTTACCACTTATAAACACCTCAGCCAAGCTTCACTTACAACTTATAAACACCTTTGCCACAATTTCAATGCATTAAAACATCTCGGCCAATCGTCACTTAGCACTAAATACCTCCGCCATAGTTTGGATGCATTCAAACATGTCGCAAAGCTTCACTTAGCACTTATAAACACCTGTGCGACAGTTTGATTGTATTAAAACATGTCGACCAATCCTCACTTACCACTTATAAACACCTCTGAGAGAGTTTTAATGTCTTCCAAGACATCGGCCAGAGTTTGAAACCAATCAAACACGTTTGCAAAGCTTCACTTAACACTTATAAACACCTCTGCGAGAGTTTGAATCATACAAACACTTCGGCCAAGCCTCACTTAGCACTTATAAACACCTCGGAGAGAGTTTGAATTCCTTCCAACACGTCGGCCAAGCTTCACTTAGAACTTATAAACACCTTTGCGACAATTTGAATGCATTCAAACAGGTCAGTCAAGTTTCACTTAGTAGTTATAAACACCTGTCGGACCGTTTGAATGCATTCATACACGTCGGCCAATTCTCACTTAAAACTAATAAATAACTCCGCCAGAGTTTGAATGCATTCAAGTACATCTACAAAGCTTCACTTAGCACTTATAAACACCTTGGTGAGAGTTTGAATCATACAAGGACGTCGCCCAAGCTACACTTATTAAAGCGGTATAGAGATTATTACGCTGTCAAAAGAAGCACATAACCACATATTATTAAAGCGGTATACACAGATTAAGAATCATACAATAAACATCTCATGACATTAATTAGAAAACACAAATTCGATATCGAACGGAAGTTTTCCAAGCAAATTAACAAAGTTCCAAATAACAAAGTCAGAATTAACAAAGTTCAAAATACCAAAGTCGAAGTAAAACATCAAAATATCATAGTCCAAATAAAACTTCAAACATTGTCCTCCACGTTCTTTCCATTTACCACATCTTTATCCATGTCAAATATTGAGCAATCAAGAGTAGGGTGATGAACTGCGAATTGACGAAGGGCCCTCTGAAATCCATCTTCGAATGCCTTCAAATCGATGTTACCAAAGTCTGCAATTTTAGATATCAGCTCTGCTTCCCTTTTGTCCGACGCTTCTTTGATCAAAGATAGCTGATACTCTGCAGTTTTGGCTCTTAGCTCAGCAGCATCAGCCAGTTGCTTGGAAGCCCTAACCTCTTCCTTCGCAATTTCAGCCTCTTCCTTACAGGTTTTGGCTTCTTCCTTCACAGCTTCAGCTTCTTTCTTCTCAACTTCAAATCATTCCTCAATAGATTGGCCTCTCTTTTTTTTCTCTTCCAATTCAGCCTCAACCTCTTTCAACTTATCCTCGATGGTCTTCAGCTGTGCAGATGTTTGCTGCTCAAATTTTTCATGTTCAGCCATATAAAAATCATGTACATCCTTTAATTTTTCTCGAGTGTGCTCCACCATTGTCTTCTCCCTCCCAATAGCTGACTCCAAATTCCTTATTTCTTGAAGTTTCATATCTAGTGTATCTGAGAGTTCCTTTTTCTCCAGTCATAGTCCTTCAATTTCATTCTTCAAGGTACGTATATCGTTGATGTCGACGGTAGAATCCATGAGTCTCGCTGACATTGCCATTGCATACCCCAACATGGCAAAAAGAGAAGTCAACATGCCCCGATTTCCCACATAGTCTAGCAACTCTTTATCAAAAATAGATGGAAATTCCGAACTCCCCAATCACGACCTCACCAACTCTGGGTCCATGTTAAGTTCCCAAAGTGAGTTGTCCTCCGGTTTGCAGATGCCAACATGGTCTACTCGGCAGAGAGATCCTGGACCAAAGTAGAATAGCCCTGGTAGATTAGGAAACTTTGGAACCTCAACTGGAGGCCTAGTGCTGACCGAAGATTTGTGAGAAGGTGTAATGGTACGCACATAGTTGTTTGGAGTCGCAGAGCAAGATGGAGCAACTGTAGATTGTTGAGGTTCATTGTCGAGTTGGATTTCAGAAGCTACCACTGGCCGAGGATTGTTCTGCTCAATTTGAAACTCCTCTTCTAGGGTTGAGTTCCCCCTCTTCGAACCCGATAACTCAACCATTTTTTGTGAAACTTCGTCATGCTCTGAAGCCCCCATTGGTTGAGGATTCTTCTGCTGCATATGGGAGGCATGAGTTGCCCATCTTTGAGGCCGACTCCTTCAGCTGTTTTGAAGAGTCCTCCTCATGATCTAAATACACCACCATCTTCCTCTTTCTAGCACTTTGTTGTGGTCCTTCTTCGGCCACCACAGAGGCAGCTACAGCTTAGAGGACCTTGCGATTTCACCGTCCCATTAGTTCTACAAAAACAAATTCATCTGTTAGACTATGACAAACATGACATCAGTGACATGACCACACACAGCTCACCATTCAAGTACTCTATAGGGTCCTTGGCGTCAACCGAATCCATCAACTCTTTGGTGAGTAAGGGGTCCCCGTATGAATTTCTAAAATCAATTAAACATTGTATGTCGACCTTTTCCTCGGTTGTAAGCTAATGTTCCTCCCGAGATTTGAATTGGTGAGGATGAGCCAATAAAGAGGAAACCTTGGCGTATTGTTCTCATCGAACAATATACGCTTCAAGGGATCAGTCTTTGTAGCTTTTACTTTAAAGAAAGTAGGTTTGAATTCCTTGAATGAATCTTTGTACAGGTAAATAATTTGAGACACGTATTTGCAGGGCCAAAGAAATCCAGCCAATTGACTTCTCGTATTTTATTTGGTAAAAAAACATGAACTTATTTACAGTGGGTTATATACTCAAATACTTACAAAGGATCTGGAACGCCATCAAAAGCGCCCAGGTGTTTGGATGAAGTTGGCTAGAGGCGGTTTGCATTTCCTTCAACATTTGGAATTCAAAAGAAGAAAGAGGAAACTGAAAGCCAAAGTCTCTCACCATGTATTCATATATATTTGTATAGTCATCGCAGTTGACAGGAGGCAGCATGTACACCCTCTCGAACAACTTACAACCACTCAGGCCTACGAAAGGGATGAATTCCGGTGGGCAAACATCGTAGATGCTCACAACCTCTTTCACATACGTATTTGTAAAGATAAACGCAAATCGCTTAACATCCCCGCTTACCTATTTGTATTTAGCGTCGGAAAGAGGAGGGTATTTGACTCTTTTGTTAGGTTTCTTCCTCGGTGACTCTTTTAACTCTTTCACGCTTTAAGGGTTTGGCAATGGCCTTACCCTTCTCCTTCCCTAACTCAATGTCTGAAGCAGAATAATATCCTATTGGTTGCACCTCAATAGCAACTTTCGTACTACCACTAGAACTCCCACCAGAAACATAATCAAAAAAAGAAGACATGGAAGCAAGAACTTACCAAATGAAAGAACTCAAACAAAACTGGAGCCAAGAGCGACAACAAGATCGTTGATTGTCGTGAGCATGGTTTCTTTGAATTTGCAGAGTGAATGTTTCAAACATTCGTAACCTATTTTAAAACTAAGAAGTCGAGCTTAGAAAGTGAAACTCAAAACGCAATGCTTTTAGTCTAAAATTTGGTGTAATAGGGCCACGTCAGCATTTTGTCAACGAATTAAAGCAGGCCATGACAGTCACGTACGTCTTGTCATTTCAGCATGCCAAAGAATTTTCTTCACCTACCAATGTCGTATCTTAGGAGACGAGAAGAAAAACCCCTCATTAATGCTCTGACAAATTGATAAAACCCCTCATTAATGCGCTGAGAACTTTATAAGTCTCGCTTAGCACTTATAAACACTAAACCCTAAACACGTCGACCAACCTAACTTCGCACTCATAAAGCATTCGATGAAAGTTGAATGCATTCAAACACATCGGCTAAGCCTCACTTAGCACTTATAAACACCTAGGCCAGAGTTTGAATGCATTGAAACACGTCGCCAAAGCTTCGCTTAGCACATCGTAACACCTCGGTGAGAGATTGAACAAATACAAACACGTCGTCCAAGTCTAACTTATCACTTATAAACACCTCGACGAGAGTTTGAATGCATTGGAACACGTCGACCAAGCCTTACTTAGCAATGATAAACACCTCCGCGGCAGCTTGAATGCATTAAAACACGTTAGTCAATCCTCACTTAACACTAATAAATACCTCCATGAGAGTTTGAAAGCATTCAAACATGTCCACAAAGCTTCACTTAGCACGTATAAACACGTTAGATAAAGTTTGAATTCCTTCAAACACGTCGGCCAAGTTTCAATGCATCCAAAAACCTCGACCATCTTTCACTTAGTAGTTATAAGTACCCAGGCTAGAGTTTGAACAAATTCAAACACATCGGCTAACCTTCATTAGCTCTTTGAACACCTCGACGAGACTTTGAATGCATTCAAACACATTGGCCAACCTTCATTTAGCACTTATAAACACGTCGGAGAGAGTTTGAATTCCTTCTAACACGTCGGCCAAGTTTCACTTAGCACTTATAAACATCTCTGTGACAGTTTGAATGCATTCAAACACCTCGACCATCCTTCACTTAGCACTTATAAACACCAATGCTAGAGTTTGAGTACATTTAAACACCTAGGCCAGGCTACACTTAGCCCTTATAAACACCTTAGCGAGATTTTGAATGCTTCCCAACACCTCGGCCAACCTTCAAAGAGCACTTATAACTAGCTCAGGTAGAGTTTGAATGCATTGAAACACCTAGGCCATCCTTCACTTAGCACTTATAAACACCTCGGCTAGAATTTCAATGCATTCAATTACCTTGGCCAATCGTCACTTAGCGCTTATAAACACCTCGGTGAAAGTTTCAATGCATTTTAACAAGCCAGCCAAGGTTCAAAAAGCACTTATAAATATGTCGGGTAGAGTTTGAATGCATTCAAACACCTCGGCCATCCTTTACTTAGCGCTTCTAAATACCTCGGTGAGAGTTTGAATGCATTCATACACCTTGGCCAACCTTCACTTAGCCCTTATTAACACATCGGCGAGAGTTTCAATCCATTTTAACACGTCGGCCAAGCTTCACTTAGCCCTTATAAACACCTCAGCGAGATTTCGAATGCATTTAAACACCTTGGCCAACCTTCACAGAGCACTTATAAACACCTCGGCGAGAGTTTCAATACTTTCTAACACGTTGGCCAAACTTCACTTAGCCCTTATAAACACCTCGGCGAGATTTTGAATGCATTCAAACACCTTGGCCAACCTTCACAGAGCACTTATAGACACCTCGGGTAGAGTATGAATGCATTCAAACACCTCGGCTATCCTTTACTTAGCGCTTCTAAACACTTGTGCGAGAGTTTGAATGCATTCAAACACCTTGGCCAACCTTCACTTAACCCTTAAAATGATCTCGACCAAATTATCAATCCATCTGAACACCTCGGCCATGTTTACTATTCATCCAAGTACCTGGGTCAACCTTAATGTAAGCTTTAAGAACACCTTAGCCAAATTATCAATTCATCCTAACACCTCCGTCAATTCTCCTGTGCATCCAAGTACCTTGGTGAACATTCACTTAATCCTTAAAACACCTTGAAGCGATTTTGAATGCATACAAACACCTCGCGAAGTCTGTCGTGCATCCAAGTACCTTGCCAACTTTCATTTAACCTATTAAATCCAAAAACACGTAATCTAGCTTTCTATCCATATTGCACTAGAGGAACATGCCACATGTCAAACTTTTGGAACCAAATTGCATACCCCAAGACAAAGGTTCTATGTAGCGTTAGTTTTTCGTCAAACGAGAACAGTGGTGCCTCTACAAATTTTATTTCCAGCCACAAGTATCCAATTTTTACCTAATTATGCATTAAAGATTTTTGGTCAATAGTTTTTGTAGTCAACCTGATATTCACCAAAAAGGCAATTGTTAGACTTTTTCCCGACAATGAACTGTAGGAACAAAGCACAGTTGCATCTTCTGCAAAGAATTCTCATACGCGAAGTCAAAACTTATATAAAAAAGTTGATTATATGTTTCTTTTTGAAATAACTTAAGAGATTTGGTGGCTCTGAAAATTTTATTTGTAGCGACAGGTATTCCTTTTTACCTTATTTTGCATTAAACATTTTGTGCTTGATGTTTTTGTCAGAAGCGGATATTCACCAAAAACGCAACTTTTTTTGCTTTCGAATAACTAATCTATATCTACAGGTTGTCTTTTTTACATTATTGATTTTTCACCTTTTATATTCAGGATAATTTATTTTTGTTAACACTTTTTACCTCAGTTCTGGTGCATTACATTTAAATCAAATTTAATTTAATAAATTATATTTACAATATATATTTAAATTTAATTTAACATTAATTTATCTATCTGGTCACTATCCAACCCCTTTCTTCATTACATTATACCATCTTCATCTGTAACATCAAAACCAGTTGAACGCGAATTTGAAATTGTTATCCATATGGATATGGATTCAAATCATTACAAAATTGCAAGAACAAGAAGGAAATTGATCATCGCTCATAACTTTTCCAATAAAACTAAGAAGGGAGCAGGTAGATTGCTATATCTTTGTACTTCACGTTCAACATTTTTGTATTTTCTTCTAAAAGTGTTTCATCTACCCCTATATTAATTGTCATTGTATCGAGTTCTTTACTTCAGGTGACGATGAGGTCGACCACAGTAATGCACATCAAAGGGAAGTTCTGAAACCAAATGATGCTAACATGCAAGTTTATGCAAGTTTGGAATCTTTCTTTTTAAAATTACTCAACCTGATTGGAGATTTTATTTCAGATAACTTTGATAATGATTGTGCAAACGCAAGAAGAAAACAGAAGACTATTGTCTCTTAAAACAAACAGAATAGTATTCCAAATAGGAAGCCATTTTCTAAAGTCAGTTGTGGTCAGTCATCACTTTACTTTTAAATACAGTTATTTGTTCTGCAAAATAGACTAACACCAAACCCTGAACTTAAATTACTTCTTCCAGAACATAATCAAGATTTGGAAAGAAGCATTATTGACAAAAGTAATGTCACTCCTGTTTCGCAGAGTATGGTCAAAATTATCAAAATTGTCAACATGTTATACCTTTCAATAGAATATATATACATACTTATTTGTCATGTTTTATGTGAAACGATCATTTTTCACAGGTAATTATGGTGTGTTGACTATTGAATCAACACAAAATCGTTCTCATGTTATCAATAGAAATCATCATTTTGTATTGGGAAGGAGAACAGTATTAAATATACATTGAAAACCAACACATTAGATCCTGGGAAAGGATTTCGAAAGCAACAATATGATGGTAATTTAGGATATCATATATATTTGAGTCAGTTATCAATTTCTTTACCATACCCCAATTTTTACTGTCGTACATTATTAACTAACAAATTTCATATCTACAATATTTTTTGCTTAGGTACAACTCTTATTCAATCATTTGTAGAAGGTACATAAATGAATTGCTCTCAAAATTCTAACGTTGTCAACCTCTGTCAGAATTGCCCACACAAATGTTCTAAATGTTCACCAAATTCACCGAACAATATCGCAGTTGTTGTTAATGGAACGGAACATGAACAAACAATTAATAAAAAACAAGTCGAAGGTGAGTTTCCATATATATAATTATTGTTATAACTGCCACTATTTTTTACATGATATACACTTCATGAATATTAATATATAAACTTTTCTTTATCAGGTTCAAGTTATATTTAGTCCACCACAAAATCAAAAATAACGGAGTCCTCTCAATGTTCTCAAGTTGTACATCTCTCTTATTCAACCTCTAATATGAATTCTTCTTCGATGACATTAGATTATGAACAAGGCTTACCAAAACAACAAAATTATGGTAATTGATTGAACCTTCTTTAATACTTCATTATTTTAGATCATATACAAATTGTTCATAGATTTATCTACCGTCATCTTTGCTTTTGTCAGTTCACATTCATATTGATTTTAACAATAACCTTTATTGCCAAGCTGAACGCCAAGGTTAGGACTTTATTCCTTTTGACATTTAGATTTGGTCTTAATTATTGCACAATATTTCATTATGAATATATTATAAACTCATTTGTTATTATTACTGTTCATTGAATTTATAAATTGTTAATATTGATCAACCTTGCATGGAATGCCAATACTGTCATGCTGAGTTGTGGTATAAGGAGAGAGTTTGATAAATCAAAAAGAGGCAATCAAGTAGAATTCTCTATATGTTGCGGAAAGGGAAAGGTACAACTTTCATTATTACAAAAACCTCCACAATTGCTTACAAGTTTACTTAGTGGTGAAGATCATAGTAGCAGAAACTTCTTACAAAACATTAGACTCTTCAATGAATAATGGATCTGGGCCTCCTCAATTTATTCTTAACAGACAAAATTATCACTGCATAGGAAGTTTGTTACCAAAAAATGGATCAACTCCTAAGTTTGCATAACTATACATCTATGATACAGAAAACGAGACAACTAATAGAATTCATCATTTTGGGTACATAGTTTATTTGTTTTCCTCTTTAAAATCATTCTCAATTTATTTTTTAACAATTTTCTTATTCTTTAATTTTAGGTCGAATATAGAACAATCAGTTTTTGACAAATCATTGGTTGTTGATCTAATAAATATGATTGATGAACACAATTCCCTTACTAAGTCATTCAGAAGGGTTAGAGATTTGTCACATGGCTTTCCAAAATTTGACTTTACGTTGAGATTGTTTAGAAATAGATCGAAAGATCATAGTGTTCAACACACCTTCAGTTGATGAGATAACAACTTTAGTAGTTGGTGATTTCAGTAATATGGAGCCAGAAAGAGACATAATTGTCAAAAAGTGTTCATGAGAATTGACAAGACTACATGAAACATACACTTCTTTTATTCCACTCCAATATCCTCTGATATTTCCATATGGAGAAGATGGATACCAAGAGAACATTCCGATAAGAGAGTGTCACAATCATGGTCAAATTTGAAAGAGAATGCGTGTTTCTTTAAGGGAATTCATTGCATTTAGAATTCTAGAAAGGGATCTTGAGTTTGGTAACATCGTCAACGCACGTAGGTTATTGCAGCAATTTGTGGTTGCTTGTTACACAATGATTGAGTCACAATGTTTGTCATTCATAAGAGCAAATCAGAAATTAATACGATCTGAATTGCTTTGTGGTTTGCAAGAAGCAGTTAATAGAGGAGAGATTGATCCTTCCTTGATTGGTAGACATATAGTTCTACCTGCTTCATTTACTGGTGGTATGAGGCACATGTTCAACAACTGCCAAGATGTTATGGCTATTTGCAAGAAATTTGGATATCCTGATTTGTTTATAACTATAACATGTAATGTTAATTGGAGTGAAATCCGGGATTTCCTTCTGCCAAAAGGTTTAAGTGCTTCAGATAGACCTGATATTATTTATAGAGTGTTCAAAATGAAACTCGATCAGATGATGACTGATTTCAAGAAGAATAACTTTTTTTACAATACTAGGACAGGTACTTATTTGTGTTTTTTTATATTATGATTTATTAAAATATAATATAATAATATTCGTTACTGATCTATCTTTGTATATTAGGAATGTATACTGTGGAATTCCAAAAGAGAGGTCTATTGCATGCTCATATATTATTGTGGTTGAATGGTGAAAATAAATTGCATACTTCTAGGGATATTGATAAAGTTATCTCTGTTGAATTACCACATGCAAATATATATCCAAAAATTTTCAAAAGTTGTTGCAAGTTATATGATTCACGGTCCATGTGGAGCAGCTAGATTCAAGTCACCTTGTATGAAAGAAGATAGATGTTTAAAATTTTATCCTAAGAAATTCACATCTTCGACTACCATTGATGAAGATGGATATTCGTCTTATAAACGATGTGATGATGGTGAATTTGTGGAGAAAAATGGAATTAAATTAGACAATAGAAGTGTTGTTCCTTATAGCCCACTCCTTTTGATGAGGTATCAAGCTCATGTTAATACAGAGTACTACAAAAAGTCAAATTCGATCAAGTATTTGTTTAAATATGTCAACAAAGATCCAGATAGAGCTACAATTCAAATTTCTAGCAATTCTGCAGAAAGCACTGACACACCTATTGTTGACGAAATCAAAAACTACTATGATTGTAGATACTTGTCGCCATGTGAGACAGTTTGGCAAATATTTGTTTTCGACATCCACCATCGATGGCCTCTTGTCCAAAGATTAACATTCCACCTACCACGTCAACAATCAATTTTGTTTCAAGATGACGAGCAAGTTGATGTAGTCTTACAAAAAGGACAAACTGCCAACACCATGTTTTTAGCTTGGTTTGAGGCCAATAAAATTTATGTGGAGGGTAGAAATTTGACATATTCTGAATTTCCAAATGTGTTTGTCTGAATGCCTCAACAAAGAGTATGGAAACCAAGGAAGAAGGGCTACATGATTGGTAAGTCAAAGTTGAGAGTGAAGTTTGTTTTGTGTATGATTGAGTTCATTGTGTGTTTAGGTAGCGTCAACTCCGGAGATCTCTTCCAAGAAGGTTTCCAGAGATGTTATTGACTGCCTGCACGCAACACACAGTGAACCAAAAGAACGACGCACCAGGCTCTTCTTTGAGTCCTGCTACTCCTACTTCTCCTGCTAGGTATTTTTTAGGTATTCGTTTAACGTTTTTTATTGGGAGTAACTTTTTCTATATTGTTGCATCGTTGGAGTTCTTTCAGAGAAATGCAACATATCTATCTTGCTAACTCTGTTTTTGGTATTCATTTAATTGAATGTATGCAACATATGTGATTTGTATTTTATTATGTTTTTACTTTGTTTTTTGAAATGAAGGTTGGATGTGGACCGTCGACCGCCTCATATGTCCCGAAGAAGATATAAGAATCGTAATACCAACAGAGTAACACTGCAAAGACTATATAGGCTGGCCCATTTCCAAAAGGATCATCATCAACAACATCATCCCCAATTGACGAAAATTTAACACAAACTCAAGTTCGTTAATCCAGAGACTCCAATGCAAGCTTGACATATTAAAGAAAGGAGCGCGAAGTGAAGACAGGTTTCAGATATTTAGGATAGGTTTTTTGAATTTTAGTAATTTGGGCATATGTCAATGTTCTTAAGTCCTTTACTGTTTGTTATTAAATCAATAGATGAAACATACTTTATTATTATTACAATAAATCTTAGAAGTTCAACATGGTCTAATATGAGAGTAAAACTGACAATAATTGTTATCACCTGAAGTTATACATTGTCTAAATATGACATTAATACCTTAACCGAATAATTGTTATTAAAAACACCTCGGTCAACTTACTCTCCAAACTGCACATCATCCAATTTTATGAATGCATCGAAACACGTCGGCCAAGCCTCACTTAGCATTTATAAATACGTCGGCGAGAGTTTCAATGCATTCAGATACGTCGGCCAACCTTTACTTAGCATTTATATACACAACGGTGAGAATTTGAATGTATACAAACACGTCGGCCAAGTCACACTTACCATTTATAAACATGTCGGCCAGAGTTTCAAGGCATTCAAATACGTCGGCCAACCTTTACTTAGCACTTATAAACACGTCGGCAAGAGTTTGAATGCTACCAAACACGTCGACCAACCTTCACTTAACACTTAGAAACACCTTAGCAAGAGTTTCCATGCATCCAAACACCTCGTCCAACCTTCAGTTAGTATTTATAAACACGTCGGCAAGAGTTTCAATGCAACGAAACACGTCGGCCAAGCCTCAATTAATAATTTTTAAGATGTCGGCCAGGTTTGCCATTCATCCAAGTACTTCTGCCAAGCTTCACTTAGCACTTATAAAAGTGGCCACTCAAAAAATGCTCAAACTTTTCAAGATACTATAATTATAAATTTACTACAATATATATATATATATATATATATCTATATAATTTAGCAACACTTTTAAATACTTCGGCCAGAGTTTGAATGAATTCAAACACGTCAGCAAACCTCAATTACCCTTTATAACCTCGGCCAGATTTCGAATGCATTTAAAGACGTCGTCAAAGCTTCATTTATCACATCCAAACACCTCGGTGAGAATTTGAATGCATAAAAACACGTCGGCCAAGCCTCACTTAGCATTTATAAACACGTCAATGAGAGTTTCAATGCATTCAGATACGGTCGGCCAACCTTTACTTAGCACTTATAAACACATCGACGAGAATTTAAATTTATCCAAACACGTCGGCTAGAGTTTTAATGCATTCAAATACTTCGACCAACCTTTACTTAGCACTTATAAACACGTCGGCAAGCGTTTGAATGCTACCAAACACGTCGACCAACCTTCACTTAACACTTAAAAACACGTCGGCAAGAGTTTGAATGCTACCAAACACATCGACCAACCTTCACTTAGCACTTAGAAACACCTCGACAAGAGTTTCAATGCATCCAAACACCTCGGCCAACCTTCAGTTAGTACTTATAAACTTGTCGGCAAGAGTTTGAGTGCAATGAAACACGTCGGTCAAGCCTCAATTAGCACTTTTTACGATGTCGGCCAAGTCTCTCATTCATCCAAGTATGTCTGCCAAGCTTCACTTAACACTTATAAAAGATGACATTCGAAAAAGCTCAAACTTTTCGAGATACTATAATTATAAATTTACTGTAATATATATATATATATATATATATATATATATATATATATATATATATATATTTATTTATTTATTTAAATTTCGTTAAATATAAATAGGTAGTAATATTAAATTGATGTAATAAAATAATAACAAAAATATATTATAATATAGTGTAATAATAATAATATTAAATTTATATCATATATAATATATTTTTCTTTAATTTAATTAAATCCCATTTGCACGGGTAAGATACTAGTTAATATATAAATATACACATAAAAAATAATTAAAGAGATAGTCGTAATTCTATATTATATATTCAAGATTTCTATACTTTTTCAAAACATTATAAAAACACTTTGCCTCACTTAGTGTGTTTCATTTATAATATCAATATTCAATACGATGTAATCTAATTTTAAAAGGATCAATATTTTCAATTTTAAAGAAATATTTTTACTACCTATCTATGTATTGTTGAGAATAATCCTTCAATAATATTTTATTTTTATAAAATTAACCAGAGATTAGGATAATAGTAGTATTTTAATATTTTATTTGCTCGTAAAAAAATGATAGACTTCTGCAAATAACATAACATAGGTAACAAATCAAACAAATTAGTAACTATAATCCTACTTAGTAATTAAAATATCTTATAGATTACAGAATTTGAAGAACTAAAGTAATCAAATAGTAAATCTTCACAGGAGAAAATGGATTAATGAAATCATTGAGGCTTAATTTAATTAAAATTTGTAATATCTAAGCCTAAATCCCTTTTGATTTCACTATCGAAAAATCATTTCAATAAGTGTAACTAAGGTAGTTCCTAGAAAAAAATGTTTTAATTATGACCAATCGTGTTAATTCCATTTCTAAGCATAAAAATTAAGAGTTATCTATATTAAATTCTAAAAAAAAAAAAAACATATCTACGTGTAGGCGTGAAAGTAAATAGAAAAATAAAAACTCTCCCATGTCTCACCAGTGTCAAAGGCTATCTATGTATGAAAGTATGAAAAATAAGGGTACAAAATTTATCTTTTTATAAATGTTTGTCTTAAAGTTTATAAGTGCTTGAAAAAAAACCTAAGTATAAATTTTGTCTTTGATAAACATTAAACCTTCTTTGTAATGAGTTTGTAGTGGAGTCGTTTATACTATTAAAAATTAGACTCCTTAAGACTGAAAAGATTAACGACTTTTTTTTCTTAAACTTAGTGGAAACATGTTTAAACTCACATATAAAGGTTCTTGTTATCTAACAGTAGGTTTAAGTATCCAAGCTTATACAGCTTAAATTCAAATACCAAGTTTTTTTTTTATCAACTTAAATTCAAATAACAAGTTTAATTTTCTTTATTTTGATGTATATGAAACTTTCTAGTTAACTCCTTTTCAAAATTATTCTTCAACTAATACCCCCAAAACAAAAAAAAAGAATAATGAAGATAAAGTATTAAAGGGAAAAAAAGGAAACTTAAACTTAAGAACAATTTATTCAAAATTTAATTAAATTAATATATATATATATATATATATATATATATATATATATATATTGTACTATACGACCATCAGAGAGCATGGCCGACAACATTCGTTGGTGTACTACACAACCATCACGACAGTCTTGAAGACAACAGGTTATCAGCCACACCTGCGAGCCGCTTACTACAGAACACGCATAGGCCGACAAGTACCCAGCAACCCCCAACAAACCAGTCTCCCCATCTCCCTTGCATTGGGAACAAGCACCTAACTTCTAACACAGGAACAGATTCCAATAAGCGGCGCACTCTCTCCTAAAGAAAGTAAGGTTGAGTAAATTACACGTCTTTCCTTGGTACAACAAGCAGAAGAAGGGTAATATCTTAGAAAAAAGAAGCTACACATCTTCCCCTGGCACAAACAGGCAGAAGAAGGATAATATCTCCAACAGGAGAGACTACACACCTTTCTCTGCCTAAGAAACAATCATTACACATATTGGTATAAAAAGTGAATAGGAAAAGAGAGAAGGGCAAGTTTTTCCATCCCATTTTATATTGTTAACCTCTGAGAACTGAGTACTAGCTGGGAGGACAAGCTACCTCCTTTATTCCAGGAACCGAAGATTAGATTTTCGCAGAAAGATCACCTTAGTTGACACATTGTAGTCTTGTTCTCACCCCAAAGGCTTCGCAAGAACATTTATTGCTCTCAGCCTCTAGGCTCAGTAAGAACAATTGGAGCCCACCATGGGGTCGAGAGGTGCGCAGACTAAATTCCAATGGTGTCAACAGGGAGCAGATTTCAAGACCAAAGACAAGAGCACGACAAGATGGCAAACGATCACATAGCCATGCTAGCAGCTTTGTAGGAGCAGATAGTAGCAATGCAACAAAAAAAATGAAGAAGACATCAACGATTTAAGGCACAAGAGTGAAGAGGAAATCCTTGCCCTAAGGCATGAGAATGAAGAGATGAAGGAGATGCTCTACAATTACCAGCCCACTCCCTTGGAGGGGTAGGGTACTCACCAAACTTTGGTCAACCAAACTGACCTGAGAGGATCAAAACGCCATTCTACGACACATGAAACTGATGCTACTCAGTATGCAAGGGGAAGTCGTAGGCATCCCTTTGTAGATAGAATCATGGATGTCGAACTCCCCTTCCATTGGAAGGGATTGAACATTGAGTCATACGATGGCACTACGGATCCGGACAAGCACGTTAACATCTTCTCTACCCAAGCAACCCTTTACACTGATCATGACGTAGTGTTCTGCTCCATTTTCCCCACATCACTGAAGGGGGCAGCCCTGAGTTGGTTTACCTACCTGCCCCCTACTCCATTGCTAGCTTTGATATGATTGTCAGTAAGTTCATTGCTCAGTTTGCTACAGCTGACCACATCACGTTTGTTCCACAACCTTGATCAATGTAAGGCAGGGAAAAGGGGAATCTCTGAGAACTTTCATGGAGAGATTCGGGAAGCTAACTCTTTAGATCAAGAATCTGGATCCGAATGTCGCTTTGCACCATTTGATAACGACACTCCGCAAAGGGGCATTTGCAGACAGCTTGAGCAAGAAGCCAGCCCTCGACCTAGATGAGTTAAGGTCTAGGGCCACTAAGTTTATGCAACTAGAGGAACTTTGCGAGTTCTGAAACCAAGCTCAGGCTGAAGAGACTGTGGACAAAGGTAAAGGCAAAGAAAGGAGCAACGCTCAGCAGTTCAAACAAAGGGAGCCGAGGCCTCCTAAGTTTACTCACTACACTCCCCTCAATGTCAACAGAGGGCGAATCTTGGAGGATGCATTAAATGTCGACCTTATCCCGTCTCCACAGAAGTTGCCTACTTTGTGAAATGTGGATACCAGCAAGCATTGTCGGTACCATCAGAACTACGACCACAACACTGATGAGTGTTAGGCTTTAAAGGACAAGATCAAAGAAGGATCATACGGAGCAGGACTCCACACTCACCACGAAGGAGCCAAAGGGGGAGAAGCCCGAGGAGGAGTTCCAAGAGAAGTCTAAGAAGTAGCCCGCAAAACGAAGAGCGAAGACAGAAAACCAACCGCTCTAGGTCCCCAAGGTGGCGAGGCCGTAGGGAGACCCCAATTCGATGACTCATCAACACAATTGCTGGTGGGTTTGCGGGAGGAGGCTCTTCAGCCTCCGCAAGAAAGAAGCATTTGAGAAATGTACAAGTCGTACACCACACACACCAGTGCGCCGAGAAGGATGTCGTCGATAACGTTCATGGACTATGACTTCAAAGCCATCGACCCTAGATAGGACGATCCCATGGTAATCACAATACCATTGAGGATTTTGTAGTAATGAAGACACTAGTTGACCGGGGGAGTACGGTGGACATCCTTTACTGGAAAATGTTCAAAAAGATGAAGATTTCGGAAGTCGACATCCAACCATATGATGATTAGATCGTTGGGTTTTTGGGAGAGTGGATAGACACCAGAGGTTTCATAGACCTCTACACCAAATTTGGAGAAAGAGGAGCACAAAGCCAAACCATCAAGATTCGTTACTTGATAGTAGATGCTAGCACGTCTTACAAAATTTTGTTAGGATGATCATCATTAAACCAACTGGGTGCGATTGTATTCACCCCTCATTTGGCCATGAAGTTCCCTTCCTCTAAAGGAGATGTTATCACAGTCCATATAGACCAGAAGACGATGAGAGAATGTTATGTCGCCAGCTTGCAACTTGAGTCCATGAAGCCTGAAGCCGAAAAGTCCAAAAAAAAGGCGAAGGGTAAGGAGGAGATGCAAAGCGTAAATGTGACCGACCTGGATCTAGAATGGATCATGCACAAGTAGAACCTGGAGAACACGTGATCCAGATAGAACTCAAAGATAAAGAGCATGGCATGAAGCTGGGGATTTCTTTGGGGAGAGAAGAGGCCAAAATGATACGGCGAGTCCTCGTGTAAAAAGTGGACATGTTTGCATGGACAGCTGAAGACGTGTTGAGAGTCGACTTAAAAGTCATGTCCCACCGGTTGTCAATCTACAAAGACACCAAGCCCGTAGCGCAAAAGAAAAGAAAACAAGGGGAAGAAAAGAGAGAAGCAACAAAGAAGGAAATAGATAAGTTGATGGCTGCAACTTCGTCAGAGAGGCCAAGTACACTACATGACTTGCTAACATTGTGATGGTAAAGAAGGCCAACTACAAGTAAAGAATGTGCAATGACTATAAAGATCTCAACAAGGCATGTCCGAAAGATGCCTACCCATTGCCAAGCATCGACAGACTAGTAGATGGAGCTGCAGAACACAAGAAATTAAGCTTCCAGGATGCTTATTCTAGTTACAACCAAATTAGAATGCATCCTAGGGACAAAGAAAAAACTGCCTTCATGACAAAAGAGGCAAACTTTTAATATGAAGTCATCTCGTTCGGGTTGAAGAACACATGCGTCACATATCAACGGCTCATGGACAAGGTTTTTCACAGACTGATTGGAAGGAATGTTGAGGTATACGTGGATGACATCGTCGTCATGTTTGATTCGTGTGAACAACATCGAGACAACCTCGTTGAAGTACTTGAAGCCTTACGTAGGTAGAACATGAGGCTGAATCTTGAGAAATGTGTATTCGGCATGGAGGGCGAAACGTTTCTAGGATTCATGCTTACACACAGGGAAATTGAGGCGAATCCGAATAAATGCCAAGCTATAGTAGAGATGAGGAGTCTGAAGAATGTCAAGGAAATTCATAAGCTGGTAGGAAAGTTGACAGCCATGTCCAGGTCCATCCCAAGATTGGCCAAGAAGACTGGACCAATTATACGCCTAATCAAGAAAAGGAGAAAGTTTGAATGGAGTGAAGAGTGTGAAGAACTCTTTGTACAACTCAAGCAATTCATGGCAACACCACAAGTGATACAAAAGCCACTACACGGTGAGACCATCATGGTGTATTTGTCAATTTCTGAAGAGGCCATCAGCTCGGTACTTGTCCAGGAGGCCGAATAGGAGCAAAAATTGATGTATTTCATGAACCGAACACTGCAGGACGCTGAAAGAAGATATTAGACAATCGAGAAGGTGGCACTGGCACACAACAAGAAGAATGAGGGCTTACTTCCAAAACCATCCAATTGTAGTGAAGACCGACTACCCCGTCAGAAAAGTACTAACGAAACCTGATCTTGCAGGACGAATGATAGGATGGTTCGTTGAACTATCAGAATTTGGAATCACATATGAACCAAGGGGACCTATACAGTCCCAACGCCTAGCTAATTTTCTGGTTGAACTAAGTCAAGAGCCGACAAGCCCCAATACCCAATAAGTCATTTACATAGATGGATTGTCAAACACCAAGGGAAGCGGGGTCGGAATCATCTTAGAAGGGCCCAACAGGACTTACAATTGAGCAAATGAAAGTGTGAATTTTATTACAAATTCAATATTTTAATAATATGTTTTAATAATAATAATAATAATAATAATAATAAATAATATATTAAAAGTAACAAAACTACACCGTTTTAATATGATGCACAGATATGATATTCTATACCGTTTACATGTTTTAATATTTTAATAACATTTTAAAATAAGTTTTTAATAATACGATAAAGTTTTAATAATTATAATAAAAATAATAAAATCTAAAACGTAAAAAAAATTCACTATGCACCGTTTCATAATCTTTGAATATTTGAATAATCTTTTACTAATTTTAAATAATATGATAATATTTTAATAATAATAAAATAAAATTCTAAATGAAAAAAAATATATACAATTTCAATACCTTACATCTATTCGTATTCTATATTTGTTTAATAAAAACTCTATATCATTTCGTTAAGAAGGTGTAATTAAGGAGTGTAATTAAGATGGGTGAGAAAAGATGGTCTCCCATTAAAATATTGAGATATATCTATCTACATTGTGCACAATTAACACTATTTTTTCTGGTTAAAATTGTGTTTAGCTAGTATGATTTGTCCATTATAATATTCTTTTATCCATTTTGGGTATTATATAGAAAAACTATATCATTATGAAAAAATAAATAATCACTTTAAACACTATTAAACATAAATTTAGAGAACATAGACTATATATGAATGAAAGATTAGAAAAAAAAATTATATGATTTTTATAATTGATAATTGGTATAAATGTTTGAATAGTATAATTATTATGATGGACAATATCAGTTAGGAAAAAGCCTTTGTAAATTACTAAATGTCATATCTGAGTGTTATACAATTGTTATATTATAATAACTACATAGACAATTTAACTTTCATTTACTTCAAATGGAACTTAGTCATGTGTCACCGAAACTTTTTGTTTTTCCTTAGTCATGTGTCACCGAAACTTTTTGTTTTTCCTGTTACTATATTTGTCCATTTCGAATGGAGGGAGATCTCATTACATTATCAACTTTCACTTACCTCAAATGAAACTTAGTCATGTGTCACCGAAACTCAGATATAAGATGAAATTTAGTCATGTGCCACCAAAACTTTTTTTTCCTGTTATTATATTTATCCATTTCAGACGGAGGGAGATCTCATTACGTTAACTCACACAGAATCTCCTCTTCCTAATTGTTTGGCATGGTTAGGTTGAAACTTATAAATAACACAAGTTATGCACGAGTTTTCTTTACTCCGTTTCGTTTTATGTCTCTTTTAGCTAAATGGGCTTAAGTATTTAAGTGAGAAAAAAGTCCTTAGTTGGTCATGGCTATATAAATAACCTGTGAATAATAGTGATTAAAAATTACATCTTTTTCATATCTGTTTGAGTTGCTTTGAAGAAGCGAGTAGTGTTGGGTGCAGAAAGACATTGTTGGTGAATATTGAAGTTGTAGACTCTAATCAGATTCCAAATAATAGTGTGTACAGTGAACTTCTCTTTTGAATTTCTTTTAAATCTATGTTTGTTATTCATCCACATGGTAATACTTTGATTTGTGTGTTGAACTTTAACATTATATGTTTTGTTGTACCAGTTTAACAGTCTTATTCAAACCGTGTTGTTATTCTCATCTTATTTGATTAATCTGTGTGGGAATGGTGTGGAAATGTTGAACTGTGTTTTTATCTCTGAACCAATGTATTTAGAAAAAAGCGCATAAACATTTCTAAAAGAGAAAAATAAGAAAAATTAAAATTAGAATTAGAATTTTTGTTAGAACAATATAATATGTTATTCTTCATCTATATATAGAACCACATGCACCACCTATAAGATAAAAGAAAAGAATATCAACTAAACCTATTGTGTTAAAGTTACATGTATCGTTAAGAGATTATTTCTTTAGTTTTTGATAACAAAATATTCTGAAAATAATTATATTTAAAAAGTGCATTTTTTAAGGAGAGAGATTTACTTGCAACTATATAGACTACATAAACGTTTTTTGTACTGTTTATTTTAAGCAAACGTTTGTACGGTTGATTGTAATCTTTTATACAATTGAAATGAGCTAATATAGTACTGTTATATTTTTTTCAGTTTAAATAAAATAGGATGAATAATTTAGTGACCTTCATTCATGATGGTAATTATGTAAAGAGTTGTGGGTTTAGAATAGTGGTTTAATACGAACGTCATATATGTTATCACATCAATTATTTATGTGATTTTAATGTTTCAGCTATTATGATGACATGTTTGTAAAAATATTTAAAACGTAAAATTTATTAGAATGACTCAATATTAGATATTATCAAATATTAGGAACCTAATTTTCACAATAACCATATTTAGTGTTGAAAAGTATAACAAACAAAAAAATAGTACTCTTCAAAAGTACTTTTATTTACTGTTAAACATATAACTTTAAATTTTTATTTTCAGACCAAAACAAACCATGAGGATCCGAGGACACTTCTGATGTTCGGCACATTGAGGCCGTGCGTGCTCCATTATTTCCCACATCATTCGATCGACGTATTCTTCCTCCACCTGTATACTTTCTTCCAGCACCTATGTAGTTATAACAAATTGATTATTATATTTTTAATAAAAAATTAAATAAATTATATATTATTTTATTTTTTATTTTAAATTATATAGTATGATATAGAAAGTTGTATACCAAATTATATAATTTAGTATACAATTTTTTATATCAATTATACAATTTAGTATATAAATTATTTTAAATTATTTTTTATATTTTAGAATGTATAATTCAATATGCAATTTTTAGATATTAAATTATATGATTCAGAATATAAATAAAATTATATATCAAATTGTATCATTTGATATAAAAGGAATTATATATTAAATTATACAATCCAATATATAAAAATTATATAATCTGATAAAAATATTTTTGATATTTTTAAAATATGGAGATATATAACGAGTGATGGAGATGCAGGAAAAACGCATCCATTCGATCTTGTTTAAATTTTGGTCAAAATAAAAATTACAATAAATAGGGTAATGTCCTAAAAAGAGGTAGTTGTTTCTGCATTCTACAAATTATGGCAGGTACTTACAAATATTTTTAAATTCCAAAAGTACTGTTGAAATTTTAATTTTGAAAGCAACGTGTGTAAAAGAATTGTAGCACCTTTCCCGTCACTGAACTCCTTATCATGAATTTGAACTGAAAATATTAAGAAAATTGGTAAAATTTTGAAAGAATTATAATAATTTGTTTAGTGCAGGAGTAAGGGTGTCCGAAAAACAGTGGGCCAGATTTATACCTGCTCGGCCCTTGGCCTGGTGAGACATTTTATGAACAGCCCATGATATTTTCTATTTTTATTTTATTTTAAATTTCTGATATTCCTCCATAAAAGGGTGGGAATCGGATTAGTTGCACAGGCAAAACCCTACCTCTGAAAACCCTAATCTGTAAGTGTGATATGGCTAGAGCCATTTCCTTATCCTGCTCACGGTTCACCATGCGCCTATTCTCCACCACCACCACCTTCACCGCCGCATTACCCAAACCCTCATCACTTTCACTTCCTTCGCGTCGTTTCCTTTTTCCTCTCTCCCATGCCATCGTTCCTCCCTCCACTCGCATTGCCGGGATCCGCTGCCGCGTCAACCGCGCTGGCGACTCCGCCTACTCGCCTCTCAACTCGGGATCTTCGTCCTTCAGCGATCGCCCTCCCACCGAGATGGCGCCTCTTTTCCCCGGCTGCGACTACAACCACTGGCTCATCGTGATGGACAAGCCCGGTGGTGAGGGCGCCACCAAGCAGCAGATGATTGATTGCTACATCCAAACTCTTGCCAAAGTTTTAGGCACAGAAGAGGAAGCTAAGAAGAAGATTTACAATGTTTCCTGCGAGAGGTACTTTGGCTTCGGTTGTGAGATTGACGAGGAAACCTCTAATAAGTTAGAAGGTATATCTTCTTCTATGATTCACCTTTTTTGAGTGAGTTTTTGTTTCGTATGTTTTCACCCGTCTTTATTTGTGTAGGGTTGCCAGGAGTTTTGTTTGTGCTACCGGATTCGTATGTTGACCCTGAAAACAAGGACTATGGCGGTGAGGATTCAATGCTTTTCGTTTTCTGTCTTTTTAATTACTTATCGAAATTATTTTTGTTACTAATTTCGGTTTGTATGTTCATTTCACTTTTCCAAAATGTGAAAATAGAACCTTTACTCTTGTTTCTTTTTTCATTATGTTAATTTATTTTCTCAACAATGTTAGAATGCCAGTCCATGCTGAGAAAACAAGGTTTAACTTGTGATGTCTAGATGTACATCTAATGTCTAACTAGGCTGTTGTATGATGTATACTTTGTGATGATGCAGATTAGTAGAGATTAAACATGTATGTGTTCTCATCGTTTATATAGTTTTTATAGCGTCTCTTTTTAACTTGTAATGCTTAACTGTAATTGTTTGAGATGGATTGATGCGGATTGTCATTGTGTGTATTGTGGAAATTTATTTGATTACCACACGTGTGAAATAGTTTGTTGAGCTTTACGAGCAGGTTTTGGTTAGGGTAATTAAAAATCTTGGATTATGTTATTCTTTATTTAAGTTTGGGTGTACAGTACTGTTCTTCGTTTATCAGAAGTTCATCTTGGCAAAGCTAAAAGCCTCAATGGGTAATGCCTAGCTTTGAATGCTAATGGACTAACATTAGTTTCTCTCTATTCCTGTTCTGTTGCTTCACAAACTAATGGAGTCTTAGAATCATTGGAATTGATACATTAATTTTTCCAGGCCAGTAGTGCCAATTTTCTTTTGTGTAGTGTTTTTACCATGTCTTTCATATAACTTGTAATGTTTAATTGTTCTCTATGGTGATGGTTGGCCCCTTGTTTGAAGTTGAAATCTTATCTGTTTTTGTGTACTACAATCTGATGAAACTCTAGAGTTGAGTACTAATGTGTACACACAGTAAGAAATTAAAAAAATAAAAGTAGAAAGAACCTCAGAAAAATACTGTTCTTTTCTTCTTATCTTCATCAGAAGTCCATCTTGGCAAAGCTAGAAACTCTCAATGGGTAATGGCTAGTTTTGAATGCTAATGGACTCACATTAATTTCTCTCTATTCCTGTTCTGTTGCTTCACAAACTAATGGAGTCTTATAATCATTGGAATTGATACATTATTTTTTCCAGGCCAGTAGTGCCAATTTTCTTTTGTGTAGTGTTTTTACCATGTCTTTATATAACTTGTAATGTTTAATTGTTCTCTATGGCGATGGTTGGCCCCTTGTTTGAAGTTGAAATCTTATCTGTTTTTGTTTACTACAATCTGATGAAACTCTAGAGTTGAGTACTAATGTGTACACACAGTAAGAAATTAAAGAAATAAAAGTAGAAAGAACCTCAGAGAAAAATACTGTACTTTTCTTCTTATCTTCATCAGAAGTCCATCTTGGCAAAGCTAGAAACTCTCAATGGGTAATGGCTAGTTTTGAATGCTAATGGACTCACATTAATTTCTCTCTATTCCTGTTCTGTTGCTTCACAAACTAATGGGGTCTCAGAATCATTGGAGTTGATACATTACTTTATCCGTACCAGGAGTGCCAATTTTCTTTTCTGTAGTGCTTTTACCATGTCTTTCATATAACTTGTAATGTTTAATTGTTCTTTATGGCGATGGTTGGTCCCTTGTTTGAAGTTAAAATCTTATCTGTTTTTATTTACTACAATCTGATGAAACTCTAGAGTTGAGTACTAATGTGCACAGAGTAAGAAATTAAAAAATGAGAAAAATACTGTACTTCTTATCTTCATCAGAAGTCCATCTTGGCAAAGCTAGAAACTCTCAATGGGTAATGGCTAGTTTTGAATGCTAATGGACTCACATAAAATTCTCTTCTATCCTGTTCTGTTACTTCAAAAATTTGTGGAGTTTCAGAATCATTGGAGTTGATACATAAAATATTTTCTCTTCTTCCAGGCCAGTAGTGCCAGAATTTTCATTTGTATATACTTTTTGCTTAATCTCGTTTTAACTTCTAATGTTTATCTGTACTTTACGGATATGGGTTGTCACTGATTTGAATTTAGAAACTTCTCTGCCTTTTCTACATTTTGATGAAACTGAGTTCTGTATGTGCACATACTCAATAAAGAAAAGAAATCACTAGAAATCATCTTCGTAGAAAAAAACTGTACTTCTCTTCCTTTATTGGCAGCTATCTTGGCAAAGCTAAAATTTCAACGTGTAATGGCTAGCTTTGAATTCCAATGGACTTACAAAAGTCTATTTATCCTGTCTTGTTGCTTCACAAACATGGATTTTTCAGAATCATTTTGCTTCACAAACATGTCATTGCATAATGTCAATCATTGTTTACACTAACATTATGCTATAGTAATGTTTAGTTTTGAATGGTGGACTCACATAGAATTTCCCTCCTTTAGTTCTGTTATTTGAGTCATTTATGGAGTTACTAAAAGTGAACATTCCATTTTTTCATTATCGGTTGAGCAATTTAAAGTATGTTATATGTGTTATCTTTCGTTTGTTGGTTAATGCTTCCGTGTTTTTTATGTTAGTGTAAACATTGCGTGGTTTTTATATGCTTCTTGTTTTTGTCCACTTGCTAAGCACATAACAATGACATTAAACCCTGATTGAGTAGAGTAGGTCAATGGCAAATCCTCTTGCTCTTTATTATTCAGCCCCAAAGCCCGTACTTGTCTTATCATTCTTGGTTATCAATGTTTCCTCCGTGTTCTCATGATAGACAAGTTATTTATTGGTTACATCATTTTGATTATTAATTATGCAGCTGAATTATTTGTAAATGGAGAGATAGTCCAGAGGTCACCTGAAAGGCAGAGAAGGGTGGAGCCACAGCCCCAAAGGCATCAAGACAGACCAAGATACAATGATAGAACAAGGTATGTCCGCCGCAGAGAGAACACGCAGTGAAGGACCTATTTGTCATAAGGAGAGGGATGTGATGTGTATATAAACCATGGAAGTACAATAGCATGCACTGTCTTACACTTTTGGAGATATTCTAAATTATATGGAAGTACAATAGCATGCACTGACGATGGTAGTGCTCGAACTTCTATTGGTTTTAGACGAGCTGCTATTTTTTTTTTTTTTTTTTTTTTTTTTTTACCTTTTTTATCATAAACGGAATCTTGAACTCCTTTCACCTATTCTGCCCAACGTAAACTAGCCATATTCGGTTCCGATGCTTCTTTTGATTTTGAATCTTCAGGCATTCTTCACGAGGAACGCTTAACAGCAACGTACGGTTAACATGTGTTATAGTTATAATCTTCTTACAACAATTTTTCGTTTTTACAAGAAATAAATATTGTATTCAAATATTACAATTTACTATTCTTAGGCTGGAGGGTAATTTCGATGTATAAATATAACCTAGTATACAAAGGAAAGCGTACGTGGCAAAAGTGAGACGATGCTAGGCCATTAGTTTGAAATTTAAGGATGCAGAGGATGGAAAGAATGATGGTCACATTGTTGGGATTGTAACTCCCGACTTCAAATTTGAAGTGTGACGGAAATCCCTTCACAATTTGATCATAATAACTGTTGTATCATTGGGAGTATGTCTACTGGTCTGGCTGTCCTTGAAAGCCTATCATCAGCACTATTGTTGTGCATTAGGGATCTAGTTATATAGTGCATGATACAAACGACGGAGAAGGGGAAATCTGAACAGAATTGTTAATGTGTACGATGCGTTTCAGCAAAATATATCGTGTTCAAGGATAATTTTGGAAACATGCGTTAAAGAAGAGAACTTCAGCGACAAGAAGATGAACGGTGCAGTAAGTTAGCAGTTCATGCCATTGCTGTTGAAAGTGGAAAGGCTTATCAAAAACTGAATAATACGGTAAATGATTCTTTCAAAAATTTGCTTGGTATTATATAACACTGCGGATGAGCGATTGAAGATGATGGACTATATATAGAGATGGATTTGAACGAATCAATATTCACGAGCGACGATTTGCTGCAAAGAATAAAATATCTCGCTGGTTGCATCAGAGGTAAATGATTCATTATATGATTTCTGAAAATTGGTTATACAATATTTGTATAACCTTAGATACAAGGTTTGTAGTATCGGCGATAATGACCAGTAGATGAATGTATGATTGGAGTTTAGAAGGTCAAGCTTGGACATTTTGGAAGGTTAAAGATAGTGTACTGTATTGAATTTTTTTATTTATTAGGATTTTTTATTTATATTTATAATAAATTTTAAGAAATTTATTACAGTTTTTAATAAGTTAAAAAAATTATTTCATGGCTACTTGATCGTACTTGGAGTAACATTTTATATAAAAACACATTCATTGATAGAGGTCAAATTGAATATTTTAAATTGCTCAACTGAACAATTGAAATTATTGTGTAAATGACATCTTCATTAGATATTAATTCATTTTGCTCTTCTGTCCCCTGAAATCATGAAGAACCATATATCTGATTATGATAGGTTTCCATCGACACACCACAAAATTAACGAATTTGTTGTTGGAATGATGGATGGGCAATCAGTATTTTGGAAAGTAGTTATTTTGCAATGTAGAATGAGAAACATTCACATATATAACATGCTTCAAAAAATTTTAAGTTCAATTAAAGTTAGATAATTAAAGTTAAATATTGTTGATTGATTGATTAATGGTTTCTGGACAAAATAATAGCGTATATAATTGTAATGCCTATTTTACTGGTTAAGTTTCCTCCAATGAAAAATAAAGAACATGTGAATAATTTTCTGTTGTTTTTTTTATTTACAATAAAAACTCTTATACATATAGCTGAATTCTGTTATAGCAAAAAAGAATAAATCTACTAGATATGCTAACACTAACAACTTGAGAGATTACTGTTATATCCTTAAACCTAACTTTGACTTTCATCCTCTATTTCATTTTGCCTCTCACTGTGCATTCATAGTCATAGTCATCAAAATGCTTAGGTTTGGTGCTCTATCGTTTGGGCATGCTTCTTGCTATTGGGCTGCTCATTTTTGCCTCTTTGTGATCCTCTATTATATCTTCTTGGGCCATTACATCCCTTTCCCCTTCAACAAATACCTTGTCCTCAAGGTGCAGTGTTGGGTAGTCTTTCATTGATGTTTCAAGATCCTCCCAAGTTGTATCTTCAGGATATAAATCTTGCCACTGGACCAATGCTTCTACTGCATCCGATTCTACAGAAGTCCTCCAATCTAGCACTGCAAGGGGTTGCAACTTGGGTTGGTTATTGAAAGCTGCTGGTGGCAATTCCAAAGTAGGTGTCTCAGTTTGATTATGGAATGGTTTCAGCTTTGAGATATGAAAAACTGGATGAATTTGATCTCCTGGGATAATTCCAATTCAAAAGCCACTTCTCCAATCTGTTTCAGAATAGGAAAAGGACCACAAAATCGTTGGGCCAACTTTGAGATTGGAAATTGTTGTGTAGTCACTTGTTGGTATGGTCTCAATTTCACTAGCACTTGATCACCTACTTTAAAGGGACGAGACAATCTCTTCTTATCAGCATAGTACTTCATGACAGATTGCGTCTTGATCAATTTGGAACGCAGTTTATAAGTAACTCCTGTCGTTTAGTTAGATCTACATTTACAGCCTCATTGTGACTAGTTCCTGTGATATATTAGGGCAGCAAAGGAGGTAGGTGATTGTAAACAATCTCATAAGGAGTGACGTAGAAGAGTGCTTTGCTGAATTGTAGTGCCATTCTGCCCAGTGTAAATATTTTCCCAATAGCTTTGGTTTAACATGTACAAATGCTCTCAAATACTGCTCTAACACATTAACTACTTTTGTTTGCCCATCGCTTTGAGGGTGATAAGTTGAGGACATTCTTAATTTCGAGCTACTCATCTGAAAGAGTTCTTTCCAGAAATTGCTCATGAAGACAGGGTCCCTATCAGAAACTATGCTTTTAGGCATGCCATGTAACTTGCACACCATGGAAGCAAATAATTCAGCAACCTTAACAGCTAAAAAATTTGTTAGGAGCATGCCAGAATGGGTTGCCTTAGAAAATCTGTCAACAACCACCAAAATCACATAATAAGTTTGGAAGGAAGGGAGCCATGTGATAAAGTCAAGAGATATATCCTCCCAAACAGCTGTGGGAGGTGGAATTGGTTGTAATAACCCATACGGTAACTATGTAGGAGACTTGATCTGTTGACACACAACATCACCTTTTACAAAATTCAGCCAAGTTTTTTTCATTCCTTTCCAATAAAAATTTTCGCTCAATCGCCCATAAGTTCTATGAATTCCAGCATGACCAGCCATCGGTGTGGCATGAAATTCATCCAAAAGAACTTGCTTAAAAGGAGATGAAAATCTTATCATGATAAAGAAGAATTCCTTTAACAACTTTAAAACCTGGATATTCCTCTAGGCATCAGAGCACTTGTTGGTACAGATGTTTGAGTGTTGAACCTGAACTATATAAGTCTCTTGTATTTTTGTTACCAATTCTCATTGTGGTACTGTTAGCCCCATCATTTGTGGCGAGCTCTCATCTAGCCTGCTTAAGGCATCAACTACTTAGTTAGCTGCTCTTGGTTTATACACAATTTCATAAGTGTACCCCAGCAACTTGGACAAATAATATTGTTGTTCAGGTGTTTGCACAACTTGCATCATCAATTATCGAAGACTATGTTGATCTATATGGTGTAAAATAAGGTTTAGACCGAGTTTAAGAGGGGGGTGAATTGAACTTTGAAAACTTTTCGCAAATCTGATTTATTCTTCAAGTAGAGAATGAAAATTCTTTATTCAATCAATTGACTATATAATTCTGAACTGTTAGGTAAACAATCGATTGTGCACAGGCGGAATATATCAGAGTTAAACCCAGAATTCAGTTAAACCCAAAAAACAGTTTGCAGTGTGAAAATGATTTAACCCAGATTTAAGATGTTTAAACACACTCTAGTAGATTAAACAAAATCCAGAATCACAGTTGATTATGCAAACAGATGTTCAGAGTATGAATAACAGAATGAACTGATTTTAATCCAGTTAATTTTAAAAATGGCAGCAGTGAATAAAAGCAATCAAGAAAAGTAGGGAGAAAAGTAAGAACACAGAATTTTTATCCTGGTTCACCCTTCCACAAGGGCTACGTCCAGTCCTTTGCAAACTAGCAAAGATTTCCACTAAAACAGATCACAAGATCAGTTTACAACCCTT
>Ga0209700_101891_pt1 | contig 43385 bp, 23 predicted proteins | sample SiratroredBW_FD_187528 | JGI IMG/M metagenome (GOLD analysis project Ga0209700, IMG submission 187528) | Root nodule microbial communities of legume samples collected from California, USA - Siratro red BW (SPAdes) (version 2) | ecosystem: Host-associated > Plants > Roots > Nodule | place: USA... | reverse complement strand
TTTTTTTTTTTTTTTTTTTTTTTGTTGTCTTAATTTCAAATCGAGGGTTGGAATTTAGAGGTGTAGCTACTCAAGTTTCTGCAATTGTTGGCTTGTGACAAGCTATTACTATAGTCTTTGAGCGAGAGTATGGGATGCAATGTAAAGCATCTAAAATGTCTTTACTTAACAACACTGATAACAGGTTTTTCGAATTGTTGGTTTAAGATAAGAGCTGTTACATTACAGATGACCATTGACCATTGTTGATTTATATTTATATGAGATGATTGTGATGTATCTATCGTTGGTAATTTGTACTGGATGTTTCTCCTTACCTTCTTGTCTTCAGACTATAATTTTATTGTGGAACTGATATGTGGTTTAAAATAAGAGCTGTTAAGTTGCACATGACCATTAACCATAGTTGATTTGGATTTATGCGAGATGATTGTGATGTATTGTTGCTAATCTGTACAGTATGCTTTTTCTTATCTTCTTGTTTTCCGAGGTTAATTCTTTTGTGAAACTGATATGTGGTTTTGATGCAGAGTAATCACATTGTTGCTTTGAAAGTACTCTTTAAGAGTCAATTGGAGCAGTCCCAAGTGGTGCATCAACTTCGGCGAGAAGTTGAGATACAGAGTCATCTTCGACATCCCCACATCTTGCGCCTATATGGATACTTTTATGATCAGGTATTCTTGTTCTTACTTCTTAAGCTGGTATTGAAGAGGCACTTCTATTAACATTTTATGTGAAATATCATTGCAGAAACGAGTGTATTTGATTTTAGAGTATGCACCCAAAGGTGAACTTTACAAAGAATTGCAAAAATGCAAATATTTCAGTGAAAGGCGTGCAGCTACTGTGAGTATAGCAGCCATTATTTTTTTCCTCTCCCCATGTACTTGATTGTGTAATACAAAATTTCAGGTTGACTCAGTATTTTCTTCCACATAACTGTATTAACATATTAAGAAGCAAGCAAGTAAATACTGAAACAACATTTGACATAACATTTGGCAGTTCACATTCTTTAGTGTTTCAGAACAACATTATTCTGATATTGACAAAATGTTTCTATTGTGTTTGAGAGCAGTATGTTGCATCATTGGCCCGGGCCCTAATATATTGCCATGGAAAACATGTAATACACAGGGACATTAAACCAGAAAACCTTCTTGTTGGTGCACAGGTGATCTTCTAAACCCAGGCTGCTGTTTCTTATGTGGCTCTTTTTGTTTTGTTGTCCTCATTATTATGTTGACTTTTTTATTGTTAGGGTGAGTTAAAAATAGCAGACTTTGGGTGGTCAGTGCACACATTTAATCGCAGGCGGACCATGTGTGGCACATTGGATTATCTTCCTCCAGAGATGGGTATGCCTATGTCATATGAATCACTCGACAAGTATTTATGTTATTCTTTTCATAAATGATGCCGCATTATATTTCTTGGTAATACTTTTTGATGTTTCAACAGTGGAGAGTGTAGAACATGATGCGAGTGTGGATATATGGAGCCTTGGTGTGCTGTGCTATGAGTTTCTTTATGGGGTGCCTCCCTTTGAGGCCAAAGAACATTCAGATACCTACAGGAGGTAAATAAGTTTGAAATCTAGATTAGCATCGGCATCATGCTCAGACTATTAATAAGGGGATTGATGTTAAACAATTTAACCTTGATTACAGGATAGTACATGTTGATCTTAAGTTCCCTCCTAAACCAATTGTGTCTTCGGGTGCAAAGGATCTTATCAGTCAGGTTTGTTGTCAACTTGTCTTTGTATATTTGTTTAACCATTTTTGCCTTAGTAACTTTTTCCTTTTTTTTTTTTATTGGCAGATGCTGGTCAAGGATTCTTCCCAACGACTACCATTGCACAAACTCCTCGAACATCCTTGGATTGTTCACAATGCCGAGCCCTCTGGTGTATATAGGAGTTAGGGTACCTTATATTCTTATATTTTCTTAAAATATGAAATCCATTTTGTTGAGATATTGATTGTATAACCCTGCCTCTGTTATAAAGAATAACTGATATCACTCATAATGTACCTTATGGATCTTGTATTTGCTTAAAACATGATGAAATCCATCTTGTTGAGATATTGATGGTAAAACCCTACTATCTATGATTACTTGATTGTTGAAAATCCTATAATAATATACAAAGTTTTGTTCAGGGCACTAATATGTAAAAATACTGATATTGCTTTGTTCATTTTGCATTGCAGTATAACAGAGGTTGACAATATTCATTAATATATTTTTGGTAAAATTATCTTTTTGGTTCCTACCATTAAAATCATCTTCCTCTATTCATATTATTTTCAATCTTTTCTACCCTAGTTTAAAAATTATATATATATATATATATATATATATATATTAATTAAAAATTATATATAATAATTAAAATAGTATTTTTAAGGATTTAAATAAAATTATTTTTGAAAATATAGATTGAAGGTATTCATATAAATTGTATAACAAATTTTAATTTCTGATTGTACACAGAAAATTTTATTTGTTTGGTAACATGTTTCTATACGTAAATTATATAAAATATTCGAAGTTAATTGTTAAATTAAAATGAATTATTATAAAATTTTTGTGTTGTATGGTTTAGAATATAAGGTTTTTTTATATTCTAAATAAAAAAAATATATTCCATATTAGGTGAAGAGGTGCAATATTAAAAATTATATATATAATAATTAAAATAGTATCTCTAAGGACTAAAATAAAGTAATTTTGAAAATATAGATCGAATGAATTCATATAAATCGTACAACAAATTTTAATTTATGATTGTACACAGAAAAATTTATTTGTTTGGTAACATGTTTCTATATTGTAAGTTATATAACATATTCGAAGTTAATTGCCTAGATTAAAAATAGTTATTATAAAACTTTTGTGTTGTATGTATAATTTAGAATATAAGATTTTATTTTATATTCTGAATAAAAAATTATATTCAGATAACGTGAAGAGGTGCAAGATTTATTTAATTTTTTTAATTAAAGATATAATGATCATGAGAAAATGGAAGTGAAAATTCATGGAAAAAGTATAATAGTGTAGTAAGAATCACAAGAGTGTCGAAATAGATGAGGATGCATGTATAGGCAGGTTTTTTTTTTTTTTTTTTCAAAAATAGTGCAGTTTTTCTTTTCTGCTTAATGCTAAAATGGAAGAGGTGCAAGATTTATTTAACTTTTTTTATTAAACATATAATGATCATGAGAAAATGGAAGTGAAACACCATGGAAGAAGTATAGAGGTGTACTAAGAATCATAACACGCTAAAAGTGTGCAAGGAGAGAAATAGATGAGGATGCATGTATAACGCAGGCTTTTTCTCAAAATATTGCAGTTTTCCAGCTTAATGCTTAAAATGAAATCAGGTGAGATAGAGGTAATTTGTGTTATGAACTATAACATCATTAAAATTTAAAAAGATGGTGTTAATACTATAATATAGAACAAGATAAATAGGTGGTGTGGTGATATGAGTGATACAGTCACGTATGTGGGCTTACAATTAGAAGTTGAGGCTTGAAGAGTTAAAATCAAGAAATAAATAAAATAATATCCTACACTCACTATTTATTTCTTTCCACACAAATGTCTCTTTCTCACACAATTTCCTTGTCTTATCTAAAGTGGAACGATGTTTTTTTTATTAAAATCGTATCTCTTTATTATAATTTGTCCATTTTGATAAATAATTTTTTTTATTTTAAAAATTAAGCAAAAAAAATTATATTAAAGTAAAAAAAAAACTATGACATAAAAAAAATCGATTATCTCCTCAATATAATTTATTATATATATTTTTTAACATAATTAATTATATCTCAAATGTAAGGCTTTGAAATTAAGTTTATAAATAATAATTGAATAATTTTATTTATAATAAAATAATTATTAAATAAAAGATTGCTGCAAGTTAAATAATTTTCCCATAATTCTTTTATTAATATTTATGTTTTTATTTATTATAATAAAATAAATAATGAATATGATATTATTAAATAGAAATAATTTTTTTTCAATCATATCCATTACAAATTTTTCATTTAAATAAACTCATTTTCTGTCTTCAAACAATTTTATTATTCACTTTCTTTCTCCTTCTTCCTTCAGTTTTTATTCCCACCCTCCTTTAAACAAAATAGTGTTGCATAATATGTTCAAACATCTTCGGAAATAACTTTTTTATTTTCTTTTTCTGTATTAACAAATGTTGATAAACCATTATAAAAAAAAATGTTGGATAATCAACCTCTATAAGTCTGTTCCACATAACTTATAATTTGATTGAGTCAAAATTAAACTAACTTGTCCAGCTACTTGTATTGTTATTTTTTAATTTTTATTATTTTTTGGTATTATTTGATTATTAAATATAATTAAAGATTTTTATTCATTATTTCATCAATATAGTATATTTATAACCATAGGTTTAGACCTTATTTTATAGTTCACTTTAATAATTTTTTTATAATGTTTCCTTGTTTATTTGTTGTTAGTCTTTAAATTACTACTTTATAATTGTTTGTAGCTGTAACAAATTCTTATTTTTATAAAATACTCAAATTTATGATTAAAAAGAATTATAAAATACCTTCTAATTTTTTTATATATATTTTTTGTTTATGCAGGTCGATTCACACACTAGCAAACCTTAGTTATACGGAATGAATCAGAGGTATTAACTAATAACTCTTCAATGCACAAATATCTTCTTATGAAGGATCAACTTACACATTTGAAAACTAAAAGATGCTTGTAAATAAGGATGACACAAAACAGAATTGATCTTCCACTATGGGGCAAATTGATTAAAATGAGTTAATACATTTTCTTATTTAAAGGGCTAAAATTCTTGTAAAACCAATTATAAGAGATAAATTTGGCCATGAGTTGCCACAATTCGATCAAATTAGTTTAGTTATTTCATTATTTATTAAAGATAGTTAACTTTTTATTTGTAAGATAAAATTCTCGCAAAAAAAGTGTTTACTAGTAAAATCTATCTTTCCATTATCATGAATTTATGAATATTATGCTATTTTCAGTGAAATTTCAAATTATATTTTTTTTTTAAATTTCATTTTATTTTATAAAATTTTAAAATTGATGTTATTCAGATTAACTTGTTTTTTAGAGTTCCATTCTTAATTATTCATAGGTTCATATACATTAGATGGAATTAAAGTTAGCATAGTCATGTTTTGGGAGAAAAAAGTAAATATTAGAATTATGGATACTCATGTGATTTATCTGTAGATGCACAACACAATTAATTTGTGAGATCCAAGTTTATGGATATTAGAAAAGGTGGGTCGAATTCTGTGTTGGATACAAGTTTATCCATATTGCAGGTATAGTTATTGAAGTTTTATTTGTGTATACCAAATAGTTTTATTGAATGCTGAAGGAGAATTTCACTTAAAGAAGTGATAAAGCTGTCTATTTATTATACTATTTTTCTTTTGGTTGTGTGCATTTCTATTTTAGTTAATCTCTATTGCTAAATGCATTGTTGCACTATAATAAATGAAAATATTATTCTTTACCTATTTTCTTTCCTATTTATTTTTTATATGTCTGATAGGGGAGAAAAGGTATTTTCATTATAATGTAAGTATCAAATATATCATCATATGAAAATTCTATAAATTTAAAGTGTTTTTTTTTCATAAAAAAGGAGGTTATTTGTCAAAGTTCTTTAAATTTAAAGATTTGTTAGAATGTAGATTGATTTGAGGATAAGCCTTGAAAGTTTCATGTGTGCTTTGTTTTCATATGTGAATGCATGTGAATCATGCTTTAGTAACTTTCCTTGGTTTTTGCATGTGAAATTCATTTCACTGCCTTTGATATAACTTTTCAAAATTGTTTTACAAAGAGTTTTAGAATATTTTAATTGATTATATTAAAATATAATTGATTATTCTGTTGCACATTAAATACCTTTGTAAATATTGGAGTGTCTTATGTTATAATCAATTATATAAGGAAGCTTAATTTAATTTAAATATAAGCTTTGCTAATAATTGAATATGTATTGAATAAGTAATCAGATTATTCATATTGAGTTTTCATGTCGAACTATGAATAGATTATCTTTAAATACAGTCGATTATATATTAATTTATATGTAAAATTTGAAGTTAACAAATAAAAGAAATACAGTAATTTTCTAGCTTTAAATAACTGAACAAAAAATTCTTTTTAAATCTTTGAAAGCATTTTCTACTTGAAGATATTTGGTGAGATTATTGCATAATCACTTACTCTTTTGATGTTTCACGGGTTTTGAAATTTTTCTCTATAGATTTTCAGATGTTTCACGGGTTTTGAAATTTTTCTCTATAGATTTTCAAAAAAGCTATACATATTAAATGATGATATATTTTACTTGTAAAGTGGGATGATAATATGAATTTTAAGATAGTGGAACAATTCCATAAACGTTGTGATGATTGAAATTTCATGTAAATTCAGGTATAATCGAGCTAGATAAAAATTTTGATGTTATTATTTCTTACATTCTCTTTTATATTTGATTTCTCTGTATTATTTTGAATTATAGATGACATTATTTTCTCTATTTTAATCTTTTTATCAAGGGTTGGAAATTTTTTTAAAAAATATTAATCAATAAAAAATAATGTCAAAAATATTAATTCACCACTCTTTTAGTAGTATATAATATACTTTTATTTACATGCATATCCCATCTCTTAGCATATATCTTCTCTTTTGGAGAGACAGAAAAATTTGGTTTAAATAGATATTTAGTTGTGTACAAATTCCAAAATTATCTTTGGAGAATGTTAATAAATTCCAAAATCCATTTCGTTGTCCAATAGCAACTACCATCTTTTTAATTAATACTGTAATTGTCCTTTGGTTAGGTATTGGAACAACATTATCTATTGAGAAATTCTTAACATTAGATCTTTTTTAAACTTAAAAGATTGGTTTAATTTTTAATTCATTTTTAAATAAAATATCATGACATCCATATTGTATATCTAGGGATACTGTGTATGGTTTAGTCTTTACAAAATATTTGTGAGTTTTAAATCTATCATTTTCAATTTGTCTTTTTATTATTTTTATCATTAACTATACTTACTTTAATACAAAGAATAAAAAATTTAATATAATAAATAATATTTCAAATTAATATATTAGTATTTTTTAAACGTAATTTAATTAAGTAATATATTTATTATTTAATATAAATAGGACAAGTATAAAGTTATTTATAGTTTTTCATTCAATAATTTACTTTTAATATTATATTTTTTATTTAAAATAGTTATTGCTTACGTAGAGCTTATAATTTATTTCTATATGTTAATTTTGATATTATAATATTATTGTAAAATAACATTTTAATATATCAAAAACAATAATTTTATTTCTAAAGAAAAATAATAAATATATTTTATTTTTATAATTAATAACTGTAATATATTAAAATTATATGATATAAAATACTAATCTTTACTTTTTTTTTAATCCTTACATATTTTAAAGTTAATATTACTAATTGACTTAAATCTGCTTTACATATTACATACCCAAAAGAATAGAATTATCTTAATTTTAGAAATAAAACTGAAATAGAATAATTACAAAATGACAAAGATTAAAAATTAACAATTTTTTTCATAAATTAAAGAACAATAAACAGAAATAAAAACATATTTAATCTATACATTTTTTTTAACTCGTTATATTTTTTCACCTAATTATTTATTATTTTAAAATAATAAAATAAATAGTGCGATGGGAATGAAAAGTGAATTTGAGAGAACGAAAAAAGAAAGAGAAAGATAAAGGGAATGAAAAATGATATAATTTGGACTAAAGAGAGAATGAACAAAAAATGTAAAGAAATAAAGACAAAGTTTACTAGTGATTCATGTGAAATTTTGAAAAAAATTACAAAATAAGATATTTTAAAATGATTAAATTATCCTTTACTATTAATCAAATATTAAATTATAATTTTTCATTATTATTATTATTTTATGATTTTTTTTATTGCTACTGTTATTTTTAAGTCATTATTATTTTTATTTTATAATTTTATTATATTATTACTGTTACTTTTAATTTTATTATCTTTATTAGGATTTCATTATTATTAACATTTTATCATTATTTTATAAATTTATTATTATTATAACTATTATTATTATTATTGATATTATTATTAGTATTTTATAAATCTATTATTATTACTTACTTTTAAAATTTTTATTATTTTTATTATTAATAATATTATTATGTTAAACAATTATCATTATTAGTATTAGTATTTTATTTATATATTTTTATTATTATTAGTATTATTTTAATATTATTAATATTTTATTATATTATAGAACATAATCGAATATTTTTCCAATAATCATTCACTCTTTAATAAAATAATCTCCTTCACCTTTTTATCACATGCCTCGTGAATAATGTGTGAAGGCCACCATCCAGATTGTCCATCACCCCAACGTAGAAGTCTAGATATAGTAGAAAATGACTTCCAAAAAATATGATTTTTGTTATAATTTTAATTATAGAAGTTATGTCCAGATCAATTGATTAACTGTAAGTGTCATCTCATTCATTCCAGCCCGACTAGGTTGTTTGGCGGTTTGGACAAAGAGCTTCCTCACCCACAAAATACTTAATTTATAATTCATGTTTTTCATACTTTTATATAAACATTTTCTGTTTAGAATATGATTACCCATAGGGAAAGGTTAGGTCTCACTCTACAGTGACGATGTCAGCTCAAGAAAAAATCCGTGATCACATTATACAAATGTAAGATTAAAGGAAAAAAAAGAAAGAAAAAGTCTGCTGAAAAAAGCTGTGTTTATACCTTGTTCCAGTAAAACTGTTATGTTAATAAAAACTGGAGCCACTCGCTGTCAAATACATAGAACAACCAAAAGAAAGACATATTCAAGCCCCTAATAATTCTGTTCAATTCTTATTGACCTAGTTTAAAAAGCTCAATAAAATCTCCTTAGTACAACGATCAAGTAAAGCAAGACGCACCTACTACAAAACATGGAAAAAGACAAAAAGAACAGCCCCTAGTACTCCAGGATTTTGGAGGTTGTAGGACTTGGGTAAAAATGATACAACATGTCACCAAATACACTTGTAGGTAAACAAATCTATATCTAATTTATTGTCTAGATACCATTGTCTGCATGGTTTTCAGATTGTTTTTCATCTTTGAAACTGTCCCCTTGTAACAATTGAGGGGAAGTGTTTTCTTTTTTCTCAGCTTCACCAATATCATTGCAATTGCTCCCTTCTAACAATTGACTCGGAGGTTGTTCAGTTTTCTTGGCTTCATGTAACTCTTTCGGGCTCAAAAAGCTTGGCTGGTTGGTGGAAGAAAGGAGTCTTGCCCACATTCTGTCAGTAATTACAACCTTGTTCTGCCTCTCAGTGATTCTCTGGTATCAAAATTTGCACATAAATTCTCTATTGTATAAAGAACAATTCTGAATATAAACCATCAATGTAAAATTGGATAAGCAATAGAAAAGAACTAGCCATGTTCATTATGCACACGGTTGGATTTTGAGTTCTATCCAAACTTTTTACTTTGATCAGAAGCGGTTGGATTTTTACTTTCTTGTTTAATAATTTTCTATTCTTGTTTAATAATATCAAAATCCAACCGTTTAAGCCCCACCTCTTGATATATTATTAAACAAAAATAGAAAATTATTGTACCCAAACTAAACAGAGGGAAAACATTATGAAACAGTCCAAAATTTGGGTAAGGATGCAGTAACTCACATTGAATGGAATATAAGTATGCCTGCCATTGACCAGTCCAACTGTAAATCCGGTATACCCTGCCATTGCACCGTGGACTGCACTCTGAGCAAGAAGTGTACAGTAGACATTATCTGATGCGTTGCTTGGAATTGCCCGGATCATGTAGGTTGGATCTAGCAGATACAAAAAAAAAAAAAAAAAAAAAAAAAAAAAAAAAAAAAAAAAAAAAAAAAAAAAAAAAAAAAAAAAAAAAAAAAAAAAAAAAAAAAAAAAAGCCTTATTCCACCAAGCAGATCACTCGGTTAAAAATTAAATAGTTTCCAAATTCGAATTTTAAGAAACCTTTCAAATCCCAAATAAAAACGGAAGAGTAAGTAAGCTATAAACAATAGGTCAAAAAAATTAATGTAAGAGAAACTGACCTATATATTTAAGATTGATGGCAATCTTATCCTTCCTTGCAAAGTGATCCTATTACAGAATGACAAATGTTTTTTAAAAGGGCAAGAAAGAGAATTATACAATTGTTTTTTCTATATATAAAGCTGGATAAACAATATACAAACCACAGACACATATGCCATCTAGCAATTGGCTGAGATGGAGAGGAGTACGATAAATGGTGAGCTATTTACTGATAGGCCATTTTATACACAGTAGTGATAGGGCAGAGGAAACAAAATCAGGAAAAACTCAAATCAAAATGATTCACCAAATGACGCATACAACATTTCTAACTACTTTTGTATTTTTTAACAGTTCAAGAATCCAAAAATGTTTTTACTACTCAGCAAGGCAGGGATTAAATTACCATGGACATCTATCTTAAGGGAGTGAAATACAGCCCAATAAGATTGAAATTAATCAAAAGAGTATTGTTAGGTAATCACTTTACTAGTTAAGTACGATGTATCAGTAGTTAGCCTGAAAAAGTTAATTGAGTGGAGAAAATTAGAATCATTAAGGCAAGTTTCCTATAGATAAGACGAGGGGACACAGGGAGGGATATAATTAGAGAATGGGGAGATAATTCTATACAAATTCATTGATTTTTATATGATTCTAATCCAGCTTCTATCAAATATTGTCCAGCCAATTAATAATAACTGGAAAGATCTCCCCAAGTAATTAATTCCTCACAGAGATGTATAACTATGCAAGTAGAATTATACTACAAAAATTCCAAGGAAAAAGAATTATGTTTAAGAACCATGTCATGTATAACAATACCTTGATCTTATGAGATATCCATAAACCAACATCTTGAAGTAGTTTGTTTCCAGAAGCATCTTTCTGGTCCATGTCTTGCATGCTTTCAGTAAGAAGATCTTGTCCTGCTCCCTCAGCTATGACTATGACCATATGTCCATTTTCTTTCAGCCTTTTGTCAATAAATTCAAAAAGTCCACCCTTTCCTTCAAGGTAGAAGGGTGACTCTGGAATCAAGCAACAGTCCACATCTCTGCTAGCAAGAGTAGCGTACATAGCAATAAAGCCTGCAGTCACGGTACCCATCATAACACAGGAAAAGAAAACAAATAGATCCAGCTCCTTTAAAAGAACTGGTCCACTTTAGAAGATAAAATACACTTACAATTGTTGATTAAAAAATAAACAGTTGAGGATTATGATAAAATCCAATAAATGTATGAAAAGTTTCCAAAGTAAAAATCCTCAATATTTTTTTTCCCAATTAACAGTTATTAGTGCCCTTATCCTCTAAATTGCCCTTCACTCGCTTTAGAGGAGCTAACTCTCACAAGTCTGATAGAGAGAGCCAACGGGGAAACCAGTTAGGGCTTAAAAATCAGGATTAGATGCCCAAAAAATATGAAACAAATGCAAAGTATTCATACCACTATAACGTCCCATTAGCTTTACAACACCAATGCCATTCTCAATACTTTCAGATTCAACATGTGCTGCATTAATGGCACGTTGAGCCTCCTCGACCGCAGTATCAAAACCAAAGGATTTGTCAATAACCTAAAGAAAAACAAGACAATTCCCACATGAAGTTTTCTCAAACACAGATAACCAACACTTCCGATGTATTTTAATAGTAACGTTAGAGTTCTAGACAAGCAAATTGACATGACATTTTGATCAAGCATACCGGGATGTCGTTATCTATGGTTTTGGGAATTCCAGCAATTGCAACTTTCAGACCCCGCCGTCTAACTTCCTGTATAACACCAAAATATATTCATAAATGCATAATTCATATATTAAAAAGATGCCAAGAGAGATTGCGGGTCAATCAGGCAGTTATAAATTTTATGCTACCAAATTTGTTTTAGTAAAATTACATGCTCCTAACAATCCCTTGAAACTATCATGAAGCTTGGCCTATATGTAAAAGGTGGTACTGCACCATACAAACTCAATTTGAAAACCAACATATTTTAAGGTGTTAAGACTCTATCCAATTTGCCACTGAAACTACATTTACATGAGGTATAAACTAATAAATTTTGTGCTGTTTATTGGAATGAAACAAAAAGGGCTCAAATGTAAGAGCAGAATTAAGCATTTATTACAAAAAATACACTTCCCCACCTTGGACAAATAGAAGGGATGAATGTGAGACTTGTCAATTGTACAACTCTATGATAAGATGACGCTGATCACCACACGTCAGCTCGGATTAGATGAATAAACACCATTACGCAACTAAATATTTAGTAAGTATTAAGGCTATTGGATAGATTTAATCTAGGTCTGTCCAAGTAAAAGTCCATTAAAATATGATAAATAGGTTCATGTTTATGAGGTATACACTGTGCATTGTTGATCACCACACATCAGCTCGGATTAGAGGAATAAACACCATTACGCAACTAAATATTTAGTAAGTATTAAGCTATTGGATAGATTTAATGTCCATCCAAGTAAAAGTCCATTAAAATATGATAAATAGGTTCATGTTTATGAGGTATACAATGTGCATTGATTACACATTTATTACGCTTTCAATATACTTTGTTGACTTGAGCGTTGGAATGTCTTTAAAAACACACCATCCATCTCAATCAGAGAAGAGCAAAGGAGAGATCCAACACGTCTTGAAACGTGAAGACACAGGCAAGAGAAAGGGGAATCACTATGACAACATTTTGTGCAGAAAGTCCACAGTCAACCTAGACATCCAGCAGCTCAATTCATGCAGTTAGAAGAACTTAAAGACTTCACCAACAAGGTTCGACTCCAAACACCACTGTCGATAAAAGGACGTATATAAAAGATCGCCCTCGACAACAATATGGTGTCCAAATCAAGCAGCTGAGGCAGCCACATTTCATCCATTACACCCCATTAAATGCCAACAGGGCTAGCATGTTAGATGAGGCACTGATCACCAACTTGATACCAATGCCAAGAAAGGTCCTAAGACCTCCAAATTCTGGCACAAGAAGAGTGTTGATATCACCTAATCTATGGGCATTCAATGGAAGAATGCCCCACGTTGAAAGATAAAATTGAAGAGTTGATCCAAGTGAGACACTTTCAAAGGCTTACACAAAGGGAACACGATAAGAAAGTTGAGACCAGCCAAGGCACCATGGTAATTAATAACCCTCATAGCAAGGGTCTTAGAGGGAGGAACATCACCATCTAGAAGACCATGCCTAGCGATGAGAGGTTAACCAAAAGGTAAAAGAAGAGCGCAAGGATGCACCACTCCGAGGAGTAATAAACACTATCGCCAGAAGTTTCACTAAAGGCGAAGCCTCAGCCTCGACAAGAAAGAAAAATTCCATTTCTTTGATGGTAAAGACTTTTCAACTATCACACTATAAGGTTGCCATACATGGCTTTCCCAACATTAAATCTTCTATCCTTGAGAGGAACTTGGTATAAAAAGACAGTTTGCGTCAAAGCTTTATTGAAGCCTTCCTCATCCTGAGCCAGAAGGCATTTTTTGAGCTCAGCAAGGTTCCTCGTCATCCTTCCTCACAAGCACTTATCTCAGCATTATAGGCTAGAGTCATGTTGGTCAAATTTTGCTTTGCATAGTTCAACTTTTGCATTCTTCTCTTCAGCTTGAAAGGCATTGAGTCTTCCATGAATTACGATTAGTCGCCAAATTTGGCATCTGAAATCTCCTTCATTCAGAGACCCTCAAGCATTAGCCAACTCTTTCTTGAGCTTTTCCATCTCAATTGACAACCCTCCCTTGACCAATTCCGACCCCATTTGTCGACTTATTACCGATGCACAAGATTGCAACTCCATGAAAGAATTAAACAAATCATTTGGAGCTACCTAACTTAGCAAATCCCCTCTGTTAGAGTTAGTGAATCCCAATGCTTTCACACATGCAAAGATCAAGAGCAAGTAGGGACACAACAACACTCAACCCAACGCCCATGGTGAACCATCCCCTCTTCTACAATCTATGTGACAACAATCAATACTTTGGGAATGAATTATCCTTTTTTTGTGCTTTTTATTATCAATCATCACGACAACCATTACCCGTTAGATTTTTAAGGTCCTAAGGTCCTTGAATGCAAACCGCATTTACTTCCTAAGGGTGTAACCACCACATAATGCACGTCTCTTCATTACTCTTTACATGATTCAATAAACCCCCCTTCACTTTCATCTACAATATTCATCACCAGTCACTTCACAAGCACGAGGGGCTTGTCTACTGTGATAGACAAAAAGGTCTAGACCACCAAAGAAATGGAAATTTTCTTTCATTCATAAGCCTCTCATCTGCCACTCAAGCTTGGGGGCTAGATGGTGTCAGTCAGCTACAACGGCATCAACTTGGATTAGCAGAATAAACACCATTAAGCAACTAAATATTTGGTAAGGCACTGATCAGGCATTAAGGCTATTGGATAGAGTTAATCCAGGTTCATCGAAGTAAAAGGCCATTAAAATATTATAAATAGGGTCACAAACATGAAGTATACATTATTTATTGATTGCACATTTATTACACTTTGCTAACTTAAGCATCAAATTGTCTTTACGGACACATCATCCCTCTCGGTCAGAGAAATGCGAAGGAGACATCTTGGCATGTCCCAAAACCCGAAGACACAAACATGCAAGCACAAGAAAGCAAGTTGAAGAAGGCATCTTGGTCTTATAAGGTTAATTCATTCCTTGTAAGAACATCATTAATTATTAATAATCTATAGTTTGTCATTTGAAATTAATTTTTTTTTTTTTTGTACTATCTACACTTAGTGTCATTAGCAAATAGAGTGAATATGTATAAGATTATGCAATGTCAACTAAGATGGAAAAAGCCAATTAAATTTGGAATGCCTGATTAGTTGGCTTCATTAAACTAATCAAGAATATCAATAAATAAACCAAAATAAAGAACAAAAATATCACACTCATATTCTTAAAAAGGTATATATTAAACATATTTTTTCTTCCATGAAATAGTATTCTTATTTTTCTTATTGTAGACCAAAGATGGAAAAATTACATTATTAAAAACTTTGAATTTCTATACCTACCTCATAAATCACAGCAGCTCCTCTTTGTGTACCATCTCCTCCAATAATATATACCTGTAATAATAACCCAAACAATGAAAACCCATGCAATGACAATAACCTAAGGTTTCGAGCACATTGATATAACAAAACTTTAAATTTGTGATTCCAGCATTCATCATCATTAGAAAATTTATTATAATACAGTTGGCACATAAGGTAAACCTGATTAATTCCTCGATCCTGGATGCTGTCAACTATTTTTCCAGTATCATGGCCCCCTCGTGAGGTGCCAAGAATTGTACCCCCACGCTTATGGATGTCATTGACCACCTTAGGTGTTAAATTAATGGTGTTCTTGGAATAAAAACCTCTATAGCCTCCCTGTGTAATATTGGATATAATATAGTAGTGAAGACAATGGATCAATAAGCGTAACTGAGGTTGAAAAACCAACAGGAAAAAAAAATGTGAATAGTAGATCATCTTCATGAAACCCAAAAGTTTGTTCAGTCAGGTATCCACGGAATATTCTCATTAAACACCAACATTAATTTTCCATAACTTGCAAAAACAATGAAATGCACAGATCTCATTCATCTTTGTATGCAATATGCTGTCTTTTGACAATAAAGACCAAAATACAGGATTCATCTAACCTACCAATTATTTGAATGCTTTCATAGCAGCTAGTCACCTTACCATCGTTACTAATGTTTTATTCACATATGTTTATCATTCATGGCAAGAAGTACATAAAGGCTCATGATCTGTTGCACAGCCATACATCATCAAGGTTCCCAAATGAACATTGATTTGTTTTGTTACAAGAAATTCCAAACTGGTTCACTAACAACAAAACCAAAAAAAATTCCCAGATCTAAAGCAGTAAAGAAAAACCAAGCAGCAGATATGAGAGCTAGAACTTGCTTGAAACAAACATTAAAATGATCATAAAGACAATTAGATCTGTCAAAAAACATTTAATGACAGCTAGTTTGGATAAACTTCCTAATAAACATTTATGGAAGAAGAAAATAGAAAGAATTAAGGAGATAAGCTGAATCTAACTTGGTGAATTCAAATTAATTTATGAACCTTAACCTTCTTCCAAAGCCTTCTCATTTAACTTCTCCATGAGTACTTATTAATTAAACAGAGTTTGGTATTCTTTCCTTAGAAAATCTTTAACAAAAGCTCTCATAAGCTGGAAGCTAAACCAAATTAAGATTTAATTCAAAAGTTGCAACTTAGACTACATTTGACTGCATCTAGGAATGCCTCTAAAAAAAGAAAATAAGGATAAGTCCAAACCAAGAGTGTGTACAAAATCAGAGTCTGTTTGATTGATTGTCCGCTAAACTATCCATGCAATTTGATTTACAAGGATGAAATAAGATTTACACACACAAAGAAGCCAGGGACAGAGAAGCACATCATAGCAATGCCAGCCTTTTTATCTAATGCAAATCACAGGATATACAATCCAGAGCAACAGATTATATAATGAACATACATCAAAAGAGAATTTACTCACTCACATCTATGCCAAGGACTTTGTTAACACCATACATGTAAGAAAGACCACAGACAATTTCCCTTATGACAGTGTTGAGACCAGGGCAGAGTCCGCCGCACGTGACAATGCAAGCGTGCACATCATCCGATCTAAAGTATACCTGAACAGCATTAGATTAGGTGTCGGTGAGTTGAAACAGATTTATTATTCATTCTTAAATATGCTTAATATATGCAAACAACCAAGGGAAATTACCTTTTGTCGAGGGCCTGCACGTCTAAAATGTACACCTCTTGGACCATCCTTGTGAACAACAACCTATCAAAAAGGCCAAATAAAAGCATAAACAACAATGCATCTTGTTAGTGCTGATATACAAGAAATAAATCCACGGTTCCATTTTCTTTCCTTCTTCACCATAAAAAAAAAAAAAAAAAAAAAAAAAAAAAGGTTCAGTCCAGTCTTTTCCCATGAACGATAATTGATTAAGTATCAGAAACCAATGGAAATATTCTCCTGTTCCGCCAATCATCGAACAAAATGATAATACATTAATTCAAAGGCAAAGTCGTGGTTGATACTTAACAGGTCAGGCAACGCAAAATAGTACATAGCAGAAGTGTTTAAAATTGACGAAACGGAGAAATAAATGCACAAACAGGTCGCTATCGCAAATAAAAAACAGATAGAACCTTCTGAGGCACAGTATCGTCCATGTGCACGAAATACTGCCTGAAAAGATGAAAAAGAAAAAAAAAAAGAAAAGAGAGAGAATCAACGTTTCGAACAGAACACATTCCATTATCAGATCACAATCACAGCAGGAACCAAAGCGATTCACTTACTTAACAACCGAGTAAGCAGGATTGGACCGAAGCGGATTTGGATACGTCTGCAAAAAGCAAAAAAAATATTACACATACAAGCGGCCCGAGTGAATGCGTCAAAGTAACGCAGTTCGCAAATGTAATCGAGTAAATCCTAGAGAGAGAGATACAGGAAGATTTGGAATGTAGTCGGTGAAATGAGGAACGTCTTCGAGTATGTAACCAGCGTCGCCATGGACGATCTTCAACTGCGAATCAGAATCGCTGGACGCCATTGTTCTTCCCTAAGGAATCTTCGTGATTTCTCTGTTTTTTGGTTTTTCTTTTGCAGAGATTGTTTTTGGACTGTGGAGTGGATGAACACTACGCAGAAAGAGGGTGGAACGAGTGTGTAAAGAGAAATAACACGTTGTGGGGGGATTTGTTTATTTTCAACGAGAATCTGCGTCCTGACAAGTCACGATGGATCTGAACCGTCCAAATGGTCCATTCGTGATCGTGGTGGAGATGGACGATCAAGATCGAATCTGATACTAGAGTAGATTTGAGAGTGCGCGCAAAGTGCTTCTGGAATCCAAAAGACTTGGTTTTACCAAGATGCGGTGGTCTCAGAAAACAGGTGGCGCAGTTTTACCGGATACTGTTCAATCTAAAAAAACAACGACCCCTGTTTTGGACTTCACTTTTACCTGTAGAAGCGGTATTTCCTTGCTTCGAACAAATTATTGAAAAGGTTTGTGCTTCTTTTGAAAAATCATACTTACAAATGGCATGCAAATTCAAAATTTGCTGAACCCAAGTTAAAATCTTTATTGTGTGAGCTCATTGTTTTGAAAAACCATACTTACAAATGGTATGCAAAAAGCAATAATTACTATTTCACGTTACGTATAACTTTTTAATGTATTATAAAAGCAACTTTAAAAATATCTACCACATTTGATAATTTTATTATTTTTTGCCTTAGAGATAAACTAACTTTTTGTGATATGTCAAAAAAATTATATTGCAGTCATTTAAAATTTAAATAAAAAATTAATGTACTAAAAATAAATTATATGTGTCTAAGTAAAATATATTTTTAAAAATTCCGGGTAAAATTAATTTATTGAGTGAAAAAAGTAAGAATAACATTAAAAACAATAAAATTATATAATATATTAAAATTATAAGCAGATTACTAACATAAATTATTTTAGTTACCTAATATGTGTCAATAAATAAATATATTACTTCAGAGAACAATGGCTCGAAAATAATCTAGTTAACTTAATTTTAAAAATACTAAATTAATTATCTTGAAAATGCTGTTTTTCCAAAATAAAATTGATGAACTTAACTAATATATAATTAACTCAAATGATCTTGTTGTGATTTGAAGATTTGCCATGTGAAATATTGCTTCAAAACGTAAACGTTTTTTTTTAAACTATGATTAAGTATATGATTTTTCAATCTTAAATCGTTAACATTTATAAACTATTTAAAAATAAAAGTTTTTATTAAGAGTTTACGAAAACAAGTTACCAAATATCTAATATAGATGTACACAGATAAATAAATTAAAAAAATATGTATGTATATACTAAATTTGTTACTATTTGATTACATACAAAGTACAATTAAAATAATAAATATACAAAAATAAATAAAAAGATAAGATAGTTGTAATAAAATTAATTATAAATTTATTGTCGCACTAAAAGATTATATATAATTCCCTGAAAATTTTAAACTCATGTGAATATTAAACATATGTTTTCCAAAATACTTATACTAAATCTGTTTTAGTATTAAAGATTGACACATTGTCCATTATAAGAGAAATAATTTATAAGGACAATTTATCTTTATTATAAGTCAAAGTTATATTTATTGTACCACCATTTATAACTTTTCCTCTTCACCTATTCTAATGCAACAAATATATAATTTACAGAATTAGTGAAATAAGGATATCTATTCTAATAATAAGTTTCTGTACCTAATATTTATGGATCACAAAAACATGTTTTTACACCTAATATTTATACATTACAACTTGGTTAATACGATTTTACAAGCATATCATTCATATAGAGCATAATTAAATACATGTAATTCATAATGTCAAGTAAATATTAAACATATGTCTTTTAAAAGACTTTTATTAAATATATTTTATTAAATACAAACGAGTTATCCATCATAAGATAAATGTTCTAAAAGTAAATTTTGATTTTGTAAGTCATGATGTTCTTCCATATATTTATACAGATATAAATCGTGTTTTGAACCTAACTCTCGTTTCCTTACCACATAAGTTCTTATAATACATTATTTAAACAATTAGTGAAGGAATAATATTTATATTTAATCATATTATCATGAACTTGATACTTAAAGATGACAAATTGGTATAACACATATTTCCATACTTTTATACAATATATTTTAATACACTATACCATTTATAATTATAATGCATTATCTCATTGTCTTTTTACCAAAATAATTCATCAAAACATAATAGTTCAACATTTAATATAAAAAAAAAAACTATGGTTATTAGACACGTAAATACTTTAAATTAAGTTAAATGTGTTTCAGTAATAAAGAACGTCACCTAATTGAGTTCATATCACTTAATAAGGTCAAATTGTTTGAGTAATATTTTTTTCAATGAAACAACAAATTGCTTAATTGATAAATACTATCACTTTAACATTTGGCTAGTATCTGAATTAATGGTGTGTCACTCCTGGGTAATTTCTTTAAGTGAAATATGTATAATTTTATTTTATGGAAACTTTAAGATTAGATTAAATATTTTTTTTATTCAGACAATCTAAACAAATTATATTTATTTAATTTATGTGTGTAAATATGTTAATCTAACAATATTTTGAAAAGTCTAATATTTTTTATCATTGATGCCTTAAGAGAGTAAATTTGATATGAAAATGTGTGAAAAGTTAGTTATTTGAATTAAGGGTTTATATATGTAATTTATATAATTAACATTATTTTACATGCTATTTATGTATTTGAAAAATAATTTATTTATTTTATATAATTGAGAATGTTAATTGGTTATTATTTTATAGTATTATAATATTCTTTAAGATATTTAATTATGAAAATAAATCTAGTTGACATATTTGTATAGTTTTATATAAAATTAAAAACTATAATATATAATACTGAATATAACTTATAAGTATCTAAAATGAGACTAAGTTAAAATAATAAAATCTGATTGTCAAAACAATAAAATCGATTTTAATATATTGTTTTGAAGTATCAAGTTTCCATATATATTTTTGTTCTGTCATTTGATAAACCTTTAAATTTAATTTATAAGTTTTAAATTTATTATGTTTTTTGCACAAATTATTTTGAAATTAGTTAAACAACAATAAAAAATAAAATAATTTTGAGATCAATTCATTAATATGATATTGATATTTACTTGATATTTATGCAATCAAAGGAACAAAAATAAATACAAACTCCAATTTCTCAATCTATAATATATGACTATTTTCAAATGAATACACACTTATAAATGCACAATATAGAAAGATAAAATAAGTTTAGAATTAGATAATAACTTAATAACAACCAAATACTCAAATTAAAACAATAATCAATAAAAAAATATAAAAAATAAAGGAAATAAGTGAAGAAGTTAGATAAATGAAATAAATAAGTGAAAAAGTCATAAAAAAGAAGAACATATAAATAAATGATGTTAATATAATTCAATAAAATGATGTTAATATAATTCATTAGTAGGAAAAAGATATAAAATTAAAATTTTTTAATATATAATATTAGTTTATTATTGAATATATTTTTTAAAAAATATTATTAATTTATTAGAAAAAAATTTCAAAAATATTATTCATTAAATAATATTTATAATATCAATATAAATTTAAAGTAATTAAGTAATATATATAGTATTAATATAAATTTAAAACCAGATATTTTATTTTTTTAATTAAATTTTTTTTCTAAGTATAATTTTATATTTTTTTAATTTTATAATAATATATTAATATTAATATTTTTTTTAGGTCACTTTACCTATTGGACTTTGAAAAGTAAGTTATGATTATATTTTATGTGTTTTAATAGTCTAATAATAATAAACAGTCATAAAATTAAAAATATTATACACTTAAACAAGTTAATTAAAATTTAATTTAATTAGTACATTATATTAAGAATAATAATTTGGAATTTGCAACGCGTATATATACACATAATATATATTTTACATGACCAAATTAGATTTTTATAATTTTATAATAATATACAATCAGTTGATTTATTTATGTCAATCATATGCATCTTTATAATATATAGTATTTAGTTTGTAACGTTTATTGAGGAAACGATCTAGAAAGCAACACAATGGATAAGAGATACAAAACTGAAAGTTCTAGTGCCTGAAGAAGACAGAATTATTGTCCCTCTCACCCAACAAAAATAAAAATCTGAAACTTTATTTGGCAATTTGAGGCGAGGGAAGAATTAAAAGAAAAAAAAGAAGAAAAAAAGAAGTACAGGTGGAACGTTCGGAGTGGATACAACGACGTTAACACAACACAAGTCCGGTCCGCGTAATAAAAATCAGTTTTTAAAGTTCCACTCGCGATTCCGCATCAACACCAAACGCTCCCTTAACCCACCCAACCCAAACCCCAAATCCCAAACCGTCCTATTCCTCGTTCGATTCAGGGGCATCTCTGAACTGGAAAAATCAGATGCCAGCGATTTGAGCGATACTCTGTCAAGAAGCTGCGTGCTGCGTTTCGCTCTTCCAAATGGCGGTTTCCGATACTCCAAGCGGTGCGTCCACGCCGCCTCAACAGGAACAAGCCAACAAGTACGGTTTCACCAAGCCTCTCTCTCTCGCGGGTCCCACCGACGCTGATCTCCACCGCAACAACGAATTGGAGAAGGTAAATAGTTTGCGATTCGTCTCATCTGCAATTGTTTAGGGGCCCACGCCTTCGCATTCTCGCTTCCTGTCAAACCTAAACCTCCAATTTGTTTCCTTTTGCTTTCAGTTCTTACTGGATTCGGGCCTCTACGAGAGCAATGATGAGTCCGCCGCCAGGAAAGAGGTTCTTCACCGCCTCGATCAGGTTGACTGCCTCTTCGATCTCGTCTTTGTTGTTATTTGAGCGCGTTGATTATTGCGGTGGTGTTCTGTTTATACACCTGTTTAATTTATGTGAATGGTGTTCCTCCGAGTTTTATAGAAGTATTGTGTAATTTGTTTCATGTTGAAGAACATGATTTGGATTGAAACCTTTGTGTTTGTTTAGGGTTCATCAGGGCTTTCGCATGGTGCCCTTTTGAGGTTTTTCTCTGTCCTTTGGATTTGATTTTTGTAATGACCAAGTTGGCTTGCAATGTAGATTGTGAAAAGCTGGGTGAAGCAGTTAACGCGTCAACGTGGCTACACAGATCAGATGGTTGAGGATGCAAACGCAGTCATTTTCACTTTTGGTTCTTACCGACTTGGGGTGCGTATGCCATTGTGAAAATATTAATGTTTGTTCGGTTTGTGGGGGTTTAAAAATAGAGGCTTGCTTTGCACGAAATCTGATAATTTATGCTTAGTCTGGTGGATCCTTTATGCTTTTAACATTTTATAGCTGCTAGGTGCTTAAAGAAAGAGATCCTTGATGATGTCAAGTGTTTGCTGATGAGATTTTGTTGATATATAAGTGTAATTCTCCTGGCCTCGGGAGTGCTGAAGTTCCATTTATATAAGCCTTTTGTTTGCAACAATATTCATGTTTCAATAATTTGCAGGTTCATGGACCTGGAGTTGACATTGACACTTTGTGCATTGGTCCTTCTTATGTGAACCGAGAGGTGACACACTGCTGCTGGTTATTTTCCTCAATTTAGTAATATCCCTGACATTGGTTATATTTTAGCCAATTTTTCTCTTTTTCAGGAAGATTTCTTCATCATTTTGCATAACATTCTGGCTGAAATGGAAGAAGTTTCTGAACTTCAACCAGTTCCTGATGCTCATGTTCCTGTAATGAAATTCAAATTCCAGGGAATATCTATAGATTTGCTGTATGCAAGTATATCACTTTTGGTTGTGCCAGAAGTAAGTTTGGTTATTCATTCAACAGGGTCTTTGTATCTGCTGAGTGCACACTTTCGTGGGGGTCAATTTTATTGAAACTGCATGTCTTAGGTTGAGAATTTGAAGACTTCCCTCACTTAAGCACACTGCCCTTCCTAAATCTTTTAGAATTTGAAACAATCATGTGTCCTATATAAGTACTGCTATCACTTTGTTATTTATCTTTCTTTTGTGTTTTTAGCATGTTTGGTTTGGAGGTAGGATCTTTATCTTTTCACCCACGTTCTATGGAGCAGTATAGCAATTAGGAAGGGGCAGATGTTTTTATTGTCTGATTTTAAATGGAAGATATTAAATTTGTATGCTGATTATTGACCTTCATGTAAGTTTTGCTGAATGCACATTTTTATTGTTGATCTAAATGTATTTATGCAGTTTATTGACTTTGATACATTATATTCGTTCTAAAAGGATGATAAACGGTATTGTATTTATAACCTGTCACCATGTATCCATTTCCTATTGCCTTTTGCATTCTAATTTTATTCCAATGGTGTGTTTGGTTGGGTGGAAAACAAATAGGAAGGAAAGAAAACACAGGTAACAATGTCTTTTCTTCTGTTTGGTTGAAGAGAAAATGAAAGGAAAAAGAAAGGGGAAGTTGACTTTTAGAGAGGAAAATTCAAATATTTATTTACTTTTCCTTAAATTCAAAATTCAAAATTTTCTCTCCTCCCTAACTTTCCTTCCATCACTCCAAACAGGCAATAAGAGAAAAACATGTTTCTTTCCATTGTACTTTCTCAGTCTTCCACCTTAGAATCTAGTTTTATTTAAACTTGCCTTTAATTTGATACGGTTTTCTAACATACTTATCTACAGGACCTAGATATCTCGCATGGTTCAGTGCTGTATGATGTTGATGAACCAACTGTTAGAAGTCTTAATGGCTGTCGGGTGGCAGATCAAATTCTTAAACTTGTTCCAAATATCGAGGTTAATATATGTGTTCTTTAGTTTGATTAAATAAGATATTATATTTAATGGTCGTTCATCTTATTAATTTGATAGTCCATTAACCCTTGATAATGATAGCACTTCCGAACTACACTGAGATGCTTAAAGTTTTGGGCCAAAAGACGTGGTGTATATTCAAATGTAAGAGCAGCACCTACATTCTTTGGTTTTATTTATTTATTTATTTTAACACCATTGGTATTATCATTTATAATGATATTAAATAATGTTTTCTTGGTGTGCTTAGGTTACTGGATTCCTTGGTGGTGTAAATTGGGCTATTTTAGTCGCTCGAATATGCCAGCTTTACCCTAATGCAATCCCTAGTATGTTGGTTTCCCGATTCTTCAGGGTCTATACACAGTGGCGGTGGCCAAACCCTGTAATGCTATGCTCTATTGAGGAGAATGAACTGGGATTCCCTATATGGGATCCTCGTAGAAACCCCCGAGATAGATTTCACACTATGCCAATAATTACTCCTGCATACCCTTGCATGAATTCAAGCTACAATGTCTCAGCAAGCACTCTTCGTGTCATGATGGAACAATTCCGCTATGGCAATAAGATTTGTGATGTAAGATAAGTCTATTATTGCTTGGTTTATTTTATTTGTGACCGTCTTTATTTGATTGCTACTTCTATTGTTAGGAAATTGACCTCAATAAATCCCAGTGGAGTGCACTTTTTCAGCCGTATGTCTTTTTTGAGGCATACAAAAACTATTTACAAGTGGACATAGTTGCATCAGACACTGATGATTTACTAGCGTGGAAGGGCTGGGTAGAATCTCGATTGAGGCTGCTTACCCTTAAGGTACAGTCTTGTGTTTAGTACAAGACTTCCCTGTATTGGGTTTATTCGAATTCTGTTCTCTATTTGAAAAAAATTAATCCTGAACATTTTGTAAATTCCTTTTTTTCCGAAGTATAGTCTTGTCATGGTTTGGTACATACAAACTTTCTTGAACCGGGATTAATCCAATTTTTTTAATTCATTGAAAATATTTAATTGTTGAACATTTATGTATATTCTTTTCCTTCCCATGTATATTGACACATGGTTTTGAATTATCTGTGAGTAGATAGAGCGGGATACAAATGGGATGCTGCAGTGCCATCCTTACCCGCATGAGTATATAGACACATCCAAGCCTTGTGCACATTCTGCATTTTTTATGGGCTTGCAAAGGAAAGAGGGAGTAAGAGGTCAAGAGGGACAGCAATTTGATATACGTGGGACAGTTGATGAATTCAGACAAGAAATAAATATGTATATCTACTGGAAGCCTGGGATGGAAATTTTTGTTTCTCATGTTCGTCGAAAGCAACTCCCTGCCTTTGTTTTTCCTGATGGTTACAAACGCACTAGAATGCCAAGGCACACAAGCCATCCAACTGAAAAAACAGGTGATGATGCCACAAAGTGCTACTCTGGGTCTGGGCCGTCTGAAAGATGCATCAAGAGGAAAAGTTACCCTGAAATGGTGGAAAAGAAGCTAGACAAACCAGATAAACGGGCATCTATTAGCCCACAGAGGTTAGATTGTGTTTCTCCTGAAAGTTGTACTAATAAATCAGGTGGTACAGCTCAAATGAGTATTGATAGTATTGAAGGGGTTTGGTTAGCTGCTTCAACAACCAAGTATGCTAACAGCAATTGTGAAATTAAGTCGTCTGATGTACTCCCACGAAGTGGACTAAGTACTGAGGTAGCTGACATGCAGATTAGTGAACCAGGCTTTGTTGATACCACACCTGATACGTTGAAATCAAGTAGTGTAGAAGTTCCAAATGAGGTAAGCTGCTGAATCAGTGTGGAACCTTTGGAAGTTGTTTGGTTCATGTGAACTTCCTTAACTAGACGTTGGTGATGCATTTCAGAATGGAGTTGTCGATGGGGACAAAGCTCAGGATCAGGCTTTAGATTGCTTGGAAAGTGAAGAAACCGAATCTACTAACAATTTTTCACATTGTAAAGCGGGTGTCATTGAAATGGATCAGCGACTAGACAAAGCATGTAATTTAATCACAAGGGATGAATGCTCAGATTATGTACCAAATGCCAGCTCCCAGAACCTCAATTGCGAGGTGAGTTATTTCGTTTGAGGACTTTTTGGATTAGGAACTATTGTGGATGGCAGTGAAAAACCCGAAGTCTGGGAGATAGTGAGTCAGGAATCTTTGCAGGGTGATGTTTGTGTGGCTGATCCAGATCAGTTCTGAAGAGACTGGGTGGTTTCTTGGAAATAGAGTATTTCAAAATATCAGGGCTCAAGAATATAAGGTTTTGAATTTTCTAACCTCTTTGTTTTCTCGGTAATAAAGGCTATCTGATCTTACGATGATACTATTCAGTTCACCTCGTCCTTTCGTGCCTTCATGGAAGCTACCAAAAATTTATATTTCATGAGTTTTCAGAATAGAATCTAATCTTGTTTTGTTTTTTTGGTCTGATTTGATTTTTCTTCTTCTTTGATTTAAGCTTTGTTTGCATATTTATAGCCAAATTTCGATTATGGCCTGCCCCTTCTCTCTTCACATCTTGTCGGGTCTTATTTCTATGAACTACTGTTTTAATCTTGTATATTTTCCTGTTCCTTTCAAGATAATTTGACTCTTAATTTCCATGGTAATTGAATTTCTTAGTTTTCTGACTGGTGAATATGTGGTCGCAGGTCCTGCACCACTATACGTGCTATGTTTCCAGTAACTGTGCTTAAGAACCTAACTTGTTTTGTGTATAGAGAGACTCAGACCAGACCTTCCTTTTGTTTCATTTTAAATTTTTTTGTTTAATACATTTTATTCCTAATTATTATTATTCTTTCTATTTTCTATATTGTGTATAGCCAGATTTCAGACTCAGAAGTGTTGTAAAATTGAAGATGGGCTAGGTCAGAATCTGTGCGGAACTTTTGAAAACATGTTTTTCAACTCTCTAAGAATGCTTTTATACTGTGCTCTTCGGTTTTGGCTTTGTAGGTGGACGAGTTTGGATTGAATCACATGATGTTTGGGAGGTTAATGGCTGAAATTCCTGTCTCGCTGCTACCCTGTGCTTTGTTGTGACTGTTGCTGTGCTGAGAACCTGTGAGCGGGACTAAGGTTGTAATTGAACAGTGAGAAAAGATACTACAAATGATGGCAGTGAAAGAGATTGGGGTTTGGGGTATATGGCGTTGCGATGATCGTTTGTGTACATAGATGGAGAGCATGACGGAGACGCTTAAAAATGTGGTCACGTCCTGTTGTGTGAAACGTCCGCTCATCTCATCTTCAGAGCTCTGAATTGTCGCATAAACCTTAACATATCTACTTACCTTGGATTTTAAAGGAGTGGGAACTTTGTTTTTAGCTTGTGACGTGGATGTGATCGATACATTATGTAAATGTAAAAATTGCCTACTTCGGCTAGGGTTATTTAGAAGAGAAAACGGTAAAACAAAAATACATTGGCGGCAGAATAGGGTAGTCCTCCTTGTTTATCCTTTCTTCGGAACTTTCGGTGGGGAGGATAATTCTGTTCATTGGGTTTCGTTGGTCTTTCAATTTAGTGGACACTTATCTTGTGAAAATAGTTTCTTTCATTAGTGTTCTCACATGGCTTTCTTTTTATGTTTTTGCTGCTTAATTTGCTTGATATTAAATTTGCTTCGGGTGAAAAGCCCAATGAAGCAGGGTTATTCTGAATTTCGTGCCGATCGCTTTGAGACAATGTTGTAGTTATGTAAACCTGTTCGTGTATAACCTATTTAACAAATTGTGGTGCTACACGTTGACCGTATCCAAAACTTGCATCTTCAACACACTGAAGCACTAAGTCACTGGTACAAATATAACAAACTTTTACGACATTTTTTTGAACCCTTTTCTTTTGGTTATTTGTGTTATGTCGTCTCCGTCTTCGTCTCTCTTTCATCTCATACGTTGTACGGGTTTGTTATAAAAAAAAACATATGCGAGTATACTATCCTTTTCGAAATAATACTCTTATAACGAGTTCATGTGAAAGCGCTAGTAATTTACATCTGTACATTATATATACTACATGCCGTTCAAACAGCTTTCTTATTTTTTGCTTGCTGCTTTCTCTTTGTAACTAGAAATGTACCTTGTATCACCAGGATGAGTTATTGGTTGCAGCATTACTCTCCTTGTAACTACAAACGTACCTGGTGTCACCAAGTAGAGGAGCGATATCAAACTCATTTCCCACTCTCCTACGTGTAGAACCTGAATGACAACACCCACGAAGAACTTGCAAAATCTCCTTCGCGGAAGGTCTAGTTGAGGGCAAGGAGCTTGTGCACAGGAGGCCCAATTTGAAGACATTAGCCATCTCTTCCGCATAACGTGGTTCTTTGATATCCTCGTCGAATGCATCAGTTAGGCTCTTCGCTTCAGTAAAATGCTCCCACGCCCATTCAACTAAGCTGCATGTATGGTCGCCTCTCATATTAGGCTTCCTTCCTGTCACAAGCTCTAAGAGCACAACCCCAAAGCTATAAACATCAACTTTCTCGTTAATCTTAGTTGAATAGGCATATTCTGCAATGCAAGTGAAGCATATTATCATATCAGCTTGCTTCAGTATCAATATAAAAACTTCTGTAGATGGCAATATAGCATCATTTACCTGGTGGAATGTAGCCAAAAGAGCCTGCTAGAGCAGACATAGTGTTTAGTTCACCGGGCTTTGCCAACATCTTGGCGAGCCCAAAATCTGCTATTTTAGCTCTGAACTCCGAGTCCAACAGTATATTGCTAGATTTGACATCTCGGTGGATGACGGGGGGTGAGCATTCATGGTGCATGTAACACAGACCTTGTGCAGCCCCAATGGCAATATTCAACCTCGTTGGCCAACTCAACCCAGTAGGCGATGGTTTCTTCTCTGCATGAAGCCATTTGTCCAGGCTCTGATTTTCCATGTATTCATAAACAAGAAGTTTGGAGTTCTCACTTGCGTAGCAGCACAAAAGCTTCACTATATTGGAGTGCCGAATATTGCCCAGGATCTCAACCTCAGCCTGGAACTCTTTCTCCAACTTGTCATCCACATCCTCGCGATTCCAGATCTTCTTCACCGCAACATACTCACCTGGACGATTTGAAGCTATCCGGTAAACTTTCCCAAACCCTCCACTTCCTATGAGGTTATTGTCTGTCAAACTCGAGAGGAAGTTTATTTCCGTGAGATCAAGCCTCTGGAATGAAGTGAGCCTCCACGTTGCAACCTTATTTTTATGCCCGCAGTACCTTTTGCCCCATTGCGTTTTCAACTTATAGAAGACCAAGGAAGCTATGGCCAGTAACACAACGGCGGTGGCAGCCAGAATCAGGGCCAGTGAATTCAAAGATGAATTGCTCGACTGTGCTGCCGCTGACGCGGTTTTGGTCAAACAGTTATCAAGGTGGACGTTTGGATTGTAAGCACATAGACGAGGATTGTTCAAGAAACTGTTTTCAAATGCGAGGTTATTGAACTCATCAGGGATTTTCCCAGATAGCTGGTTGGAGGACAAGTTGAGAAAAACAAACCTCAATCCATCAAACTGAGGAGGGATTTCACCTGATATGTTATTTTGAGACAAGTCCAGGTAAGCCAGGCGGGGAAGAGCAGTAATAGCTGTGGGAATCTGGCCAGAAAGTTTGTTTCGTGATAGTGTCAAAGTGCTCAGTGATCGCCACGAAATAATCTCAGATGGAAGTGCACCCGAAAGTTGGTTACCATCCAGCATGAGAGCAGTGAGCTGAGAAAGTTGAGTCAATTCCCTTGGAATTTCACCAGAAAGCATGTTGTTTCTCGCATCAAGAAACCCCAGATTTTTGGCTGAAGCAATCCCAGCAGATATCACACCCGAGAAATTGTTGTTTGCGATCTCAATCCTTGCTATATTCCAAAACACTTGACTCGAAAGAGTCCCCGAAAAGGAGTTGTTGCTCAAAATCAAGGACGAAAGGTTACTCAGTGTCCACAAACCCAAAGGAACCTCACCCGAAAACTTGTTATTATAAACCTGAACCGTGGCGAGAGAAGGACAATTCGCAACCCACTCAGGCAAAACCCCACTAAAATTGTTGGAAGAAACAACCACACCAATAAGCGCACCACCTGCACATAAATGTTCCGGCAACCCACCACTGAGTTGGTTATCAGAAACCTCAAACGCTATAAGCTTTGAATGCAAGCCTAGTTCTGGAGGCACTCTTCCACTCAAGTTATTGCTGAAAACCCTGAAATACTTAAGACTAGGAATTTGGCTTAAACTTACCGGAATCTCACCGCACAACTGATTCTCGTACAAGTGCAACGTACTCAAGTTCTTTAGCTTTCCAAGCTCTCGGGGTATGGAACCCGTCAAATTATTCTTTGCGAAATCAATGTCGATTAATTCCAAACACTGCATCGTAGCACCAGGAATCACACCCGACAACCTGTTACTGTACAGGTACAAGAACCTCAACTTCCTCAGCGAAAACAAATTCCTCGGAATGCTCCCTGATAATTTGTTCTTCGACAAATCCAACAGTTCGAGGTTCACGAAAACATCCCCGAAATATTCTGGAATCTCTCCGATCAAGTTACACTGTGGCATCCACAGATGCCTCAAATTTCTTAATTTCCGAAACTCCAACGGGATCTCCCACGGCGAGAGTTTGAGACTATAAGCCAAACCCAACAATTCGAGGTTCGACAAGTTTCCGATTTCCTTCGGGACGGTTCCCTCGAAGTTGTTTTTGAAAAGATGCAGCGTTTGCAGTTCCGGCAGGTTCCCGATCGCCCCCGGGATCTCTCCGGAGAAGGAGTTGCCGCCGAGGTTGAGTAAAGTGAGGGTTTTGAGGCGGTCCACGTCGGCGGGGATCGCTCCGGCGAGGTAGTTCTCAGACAGGTCGAGGTACCGGAGGTTGGAGCATTCGTACAAGGTTGTCGGAAACTCGCCGGCAATGGAGTTGTTGGAGAGGTCAAGCATGAAGAGGTGTTTGAGGTTGCAGATTGTGGAAGGGAGGCTCTTGGTGGTGGTGATGCCTTTGCTGGAGAGGAGAAGCTTCGTGACGGCGCCGTCGCTGCCGCAGCCAATCTCCGGCCAGTCGCACGGCGCGGACGGAGACGGTTTCCATGATCGGAGCGACGGTGGGTCTCCCAGTTCACGTTTGAGTGTGAGTAGTATTGTTTGTTCAGTTTCTGAAATTACCCGGGAGGGTACAGCAATGATGAATAACAGAAACAAATGAAAGGCAACGAAGAGGGGCACTTTGGACATTTCGTAGTTTCAGTTGGGGATTTTGCCGGGAAAACGTGACCATCAAAATTCGAACATGAAGAGCTTCAGGTTTTGTTGTGTCTCTCTCTTTAGTCTCTTATGTGTTTGATGAATTGTGATGTGTGAATTGAGTTTATTATATATTGAAAATAATCACGGGAAAAATAATATAAGCACTAACAATGAACTTTAACTACACGGGTGATGCTGAAAATGATGGAAGCTAGAAGAAAGTGATGTTTGGCTGGGTTAGAGTTTCGTTCAAACACGACTGATTAGGATATTGTGTGGGCTTTGTGGGATTTTTTTGAGTGGATATCTTTGGTTAGTTAAAACTACACAATTGAAAGGACATGTCATCATTGTTTTTGTTCTCTCTTTAATTTTTGTTTTGGTTCCATTGTGCTACCATCATCAGTATCAATTCTCTGGGAACTTGATTTGGTCATTGGTTTCTTGAGCCTCTAAAGGGAACTGGGCCACAAACGCATGGATGAAGGAAAAGAGAAAGGTAGTCAACAGTGCAGGAGTGAATATATCTTTATGTTACTAGACTTAAGCACGCTACCTTCATACTTTCTACCACAAACCAACATTTTTCTTGCATTCAAGATGGGACAAAGCACACGTAATATCATATATTTGGCCATTTCTTCCACCACTACTGAAAAATTAAGCCACACACCCCTTTTTTTATCCACAATCTATGCATTTAACCCACAGAATTAGTGTATATTTAATTCAAGTTATTTTAATCACATAAATCTCTAATTTTTGTTAACAACTTCAGATGTTCTTTTACAAACCTATGTTTCCATTTCACCAAAAAGATTTACAATGCCACTTGCTTCTTTGTACATCACCCTTGCCCCCTGCACCTTTAGAAAACCATTCTCCACAGCAGCAACATGCATTTGTCTGCTATAGTGGCAGAAGTGAATTAATTCCTTTCCAATAAGTGTAGGACAACTTCCAAAATAAGGTTGCACAATATTTATGGGAAATGACTCATGAGACTATTAGGTAACCTCCTTTCTATCCTAACACGCCACTGAGATTCCTGTATGTTATATTGCATCCTTCAAATACCCCTTTCTAACTGTCATAAAGCCCCTGAAACGGTTTTTACACACAGCAGAAGTTGACCAAAATATAGATAGCACAACATACTCTACACTTCCATTTGAGCTCTTTCAATTCCTTTCATTTTTGTAATATAGCACACACATTGTAGAATCATTAACTTTGCCTGCGAAACAGAATACTCAACAGAACCTCCCTGCCAACTGGAATTGCTATATGATTTTGCTAACTCATTAAGTGCCAATGAAACTTGCACTAAAGGTAGGAAAAACTCTTAAAGTCAAAGAGCATTTGCAAATACTTGTATTTATTTGAACTTATAATTTGTTAAATACAAAAATTTTATACTAATACACTAAACTAATTTCTTGGAGTTTATGTCTATGCAACAAAGAGTTCGTGTTTCTGAGATCATTCAGTACTGCTTTTTCTAACGAGAAATTGAAATGTATATCATTTTCTCTAATTTTCCCCTCTCTCTATAAATCTCTATTGCTGTTAAGTTATTAAGTGTTTACTTTTATTTTGCCACATGTTATCTCCTTTATCGTCTTTCATTTGTTTGGCATGTCCATATTGGTGTTGCATATTTGCATATGCATTTTCTTTTCTTCATCTCAGTTCAATAATATTTTTGCTTTATGCATTCTTAATGAATTTTTTAAAGGGCTAGCCAATTAAAATTATGATAAATCAATTTATCTTTTAAAATTCTTACTAAGTAAGATTATGTTTAGGAAATTGCATAATTAGCTTGTTTATCATGAAAAATTTCGAGATCAAACTCAAATTTGTAACTTCATTTTCGCCCCAAAACTTCTCATGACTCGTCCCATGTGGTCAACTCTCACGAGGCAACCATGAAACATTGAATTAGTGACAATGGAAATTTCAAGAAGTGGTTAGGAAAGTTCCCATTTCATTAGTATATTCTAAGTGTAGTTCGTTTTCTTAGCAGTGGTTAACTAGAGTGTTCTTTTAGTCAAACTTTCAAAAGCCAGCACAATTTTAACTGCCATGTGCTCGGTGCTATTGCATGTTAGAATTAATCAAAATAAGTTCATTAAAGTGACTTCAACCTACCTTGTAGTATAATACTGTCATTTAACGCCTTTGAGATTGGAGCTTATATTTCTTGAGTTTACATTTGAACATTACAACTTGTGATATTTTACTGTAGCCTAAACAAAACAAAAAAAGAAGTGGAAAGTACTATTATAAGTTTCTTTTCAGTCATAGAAGTGGTAAAAGTCAATGAGGATTTGCATTTTATCTCTTGGGAATAATAACTAGTAAGACTCTTTCAACAACTTGATTTGATCTTACCATACCAACATCACAACTGCTATATTTTGACAAATTGGTTTGGTATTACCAGCCATAAACCAAACCCCAACATCATTATTTGTGTCTTAGTTCTTAGAAATACTAAAATTGCTTTATTTGTTTAGTTGCAACTTGTAACAAACCAAAATATAAGTGCTTCACATTGGAGAAGGAAAATGAACCCAGGAATTCGCACAAGTTGTAGCTATTTTTTACTCAAGAGCAATGCAAACAAACACACGCAAGTTCTTCTTAATGTTCAATGGAGAGTAACATATATTTCCAAAAGTAGATAAGGCAAAAGAAAGCCCCAGTGAACTTATATTGCACTTGTTGAGTCACTTCTCTTACTCCTCTAGCAACTCAACTTGCTCCATATTCCCTCTCTTGTCTATCATATATACATTCATGAAAAATTACCTAAAATTTGACTTATTGTGTTTGGTTTCACGGTAAACTTCGTAATTGATTTTTCTTCATATCAAACGTGATTTTGTTAATAAATGTTTACTTATTGAATAAGTTGATTTTACGTTTTGTTCTGAGATAGGTTTTCACTGCTCGTCTCTTTCATATATGTGTAATTCACTTTAGATTATTGATAGGATTGTGAAAGATTTATTTTTGAATATTTATTATATTCAGTCCAATTGATGTATGCTAAATACGATCATACATACAATATTAAATCCAATACTTACCTGAAACTGAAGATGATGATGTCATTTAGTGGCGGCTCAAGACTTTAGGAGGCCTAAAGCGAATTAAAAAAATGAGACATTTTTTAAAAAGTTAGTCAACACTGTTTATCTTTTTAGTATAATTTTAAAATTAAATATTTTAAAAATTTATAATTTAAAAGCAACAGTAAACACAAACTCTTCTCATTCAATCTACGGGCTCCAAGTCTCTAAATAAAGACACGCGCATAAACGCACTATGAACACGCACATAAATGCACAATATAAAATATATTTTTTAAATTATTTTAAAAAAGGCCTATTTTTTTAATTAGCTTTAAGCCTCTTAAAGTCTTGTTTATCTTTCTAGTATAATTTTAAAATCAAATATTCATAATTTTATAATTTAAAAGTAAAAATGAACACAAACTCTTCCTCAATCAATCTTCGGCTGTTCCAAGTTTTCAAACAAAGACACATGCGCATAAATGCATAGTATGAACACGCACATAAATGCACAATATAAAATAATGAAACAAATTTGAAATTGGAAACAAATTGAAATAATATTATGGAAGAACAAAGAGATAGATGAAGGAAGGAAGGAGATAAGTGAAGAAAGAAAGAGATAAGGAGAGTTAGATAATGAAAGGACATATAAAGAAATAATGTTTAAATTTTTTTAAAAAGTATTATTAATTTTTAATTTGTAGGATTCCTTGACTGTTTAATTTTTTTAAAAAAGATTATAAATTAATATAAGAAAGTTTTAAGAATATTATTCATTAAATAATATTTATAATACCAATATAAATTTAAAGTCATTAAATAATATTTATAGCATCGATGTAAACTTAATCTCAGTTAGGATATTTTAAATTTTTAATTATTTTTTTTAGTATAATTTTAAAATTAAATATTTTTTATATTATAATAATATATGAGTATTAAATTTTTTTGAGGCCTTTGAGATTTTGAGGCCTAAAGCAGTTGCTTTACCTGCTTAGGCCTTAAGCCACCCCTGATGCCATTCTAATTGATTAGAGAAGATTGGATTCCGTTGATGTAAATGAGCAAGAACAGATCACAGAGAAGAAAAGAGCATAAAAGGGTATTTACGTTTAAACCAAAGTGTCAGGCAACATACATAAAACTGTTCTATTTTTCTCTTTAATATGATAGAGAAAAACCAAACCAACATGTAGTTAATTGTAGGGACCCTTCTGTATATATTAAGATAGGACTCAACCCATCTATTATAAGCCTGTCCATATTATATATAAATAATATTCACATCCCATAAATAATAATAATATTTTGGTATATATAGATTAATCTGAATCAATTATTATAATTTATGCATGTCCACAAAATTAATTTATCCAACATTCTCCTACTTGGACAATAAATTACAATAACAATCAATTATCCAGATCAATTCACAATATGTGGCCACAACAAAATGCCAAAGTATATTCAATCACAAGGTCCAACAAAATGGTAAGTATCTCATCACTGCAGAAAATCATACTCGAAGGAGTAATAACATCATACAGAAACAAAACACCTACATCACAATGACCTTTATGAATGTGAAATATTTATACACATGTCCCAATTATCTGCCCAGATGTTATATAAGATCAAAAAAATCTTGTCACAATAACAATTTGAGACTGGGTCCAAAATGTCTCAAAAATTATGCCATAACACCAATTGCGCAAATCATAATAAACAAAATATGACAATATAAGATAATTGTTGTCACAACAATAAATAATTATTGTCAAATATTTCAATAGATACGATAATACAATAAATGAGGTCCAAAAAGGGAAGTACATATCCATAAAAGAAAACTTCCACTAAATCAATACATCAAATAAAACAATATATCAAAAGAACCTCTTCACCCCCATACGGGTTACATGCTTAACAAATGCCTTAACAGTTAATCCCTTTGTTAAAGGGAATATGTTCAACTCGTGTTTGAAATTCCTGGATCTTCTCTCTCACAAACATGAATTTCGTGTTAAAATGCTTTGACCTTTTTGTGGTATTATTATTACGAGAGAAACATACCACAACAGAGTTGTCACAATATATAATAAGAGGCCTAGAGATGCTTTCCACAACACCAAGCTCAGTAATAAAATTCTTCAACCAAATTGCTTGGCGTGTAGCCTTATAACACGCTACGTACTCTGCCTTCATAGTTAAAGTAGTTATAAGTGTCTGCTTAACACTTTTCCAAGAGACAACTCTTTCAGTCAACATAAATATGCATCCAGATGTAGATTTGAAATCATCTGGACAACCACCTAATTAGAATCAGAGTATCTTGTCAATTCAAGGAAATCAGACCTTCTAAAAGTCAGCATATAATCCTTGGTACCTTGTAGATATCTCATGACTCGCTTAGTAGCTTGCCAATGAGGTAGACCAGGGTTGCTCAAGTATCTTTCCAGCAAATTCACAATAAAAACAATGTCTGGACGAGTGCAAACTTGAGCATACATGAGACTGCCTACAGCGGAAGCAAAAGGAACTTTCTCCATTTTTGCAGTCTCATCATCATCCTTAGAACACTAGGATTTAGAAAGCTTTTCACCCTTTTGAATAGGTGTGGTATAGGGTTTGCAGGATTTCATGTTAAATCTATCCAAAACCCTCTCCATATACCCCTTTTGAGATAAACCAAGAATCCCACGGGTCCTATCACGATGTATCTCAATCCCTAGAACAAAAGAGGCATTACTAAGATCTTTCATATTAAAATTAGCTGTTAACATTTGCTTAGTATCACACAAAAAGTCTACATCATTGCTAGCTAGAAGAATGTCATCAACATACAATACCAGGATAATAAATTTCCTCCCACTAGCCTTCAAGTATATGCATTGGTCAACAATGTTCTCCTTGAAACCAAGAGAAGTGACAACATTATCAAACTTCAGATACCATTGTCTCGAAGCCTGTTTCAACTCATATATTAATTTCCTCAGTTTGCAAACCATGTGTCTTTTACCACTCTCAACAAAGTCATCAGGTTGATCCATGTATACATCCTCAAACAAATCTCCATTTAGAAAAGCGGTCTTCACATCCATCTGGTGAAGCTCCAGATCAAAATGTGCCACAAGAGCCATCACAACACGAAATGAATCCTTAGTGGAGACTGGAGAAAATGTCTCTTTAAAGTCTATGCCTTCTCTCTGGTTGTAGCCTTTTGCAACAAGTCTGGCTTTATATCTTTCCACCTCCCTGTTGGCGTTGCGCTTAGTCTTAAAAACTCATTTACCAACAGTTTTACATCCAGCAGGCAAAACTATGAAGTCCCAAACACCATTTTTCTTCATAGAAGCCAATTCATCCTCCATAGCAGCCATCCAGTAAAAATGATCAGAGTTAGAAGTGGCTTCATGAAAAGAAACAGGATCAGTGCTCTCTACGGAGTTAAACTCATGCTCCTGCAAATACACAACATAATCCCTGAACCTAGTGGATTGAGTAGATGTGGAAATTCTTCCCGATCTCCTAGGTTCACGCTCAATAATATTTGGATTTGGGACATCTTAACCAACACCATGATCAACATCAGTATCAACCATTGGTTCAGCAACATCATTTTCGATTAAGGTAGATGGAACGGACTCCATGGCTGGTGCAAAAGGAAGGGGAACATCAACATGCTCTACTCGAAACTCTACAGCGCGAGGTTGCATAGATACATCTCCACCTGAATCCTCTTCAAAATAGATTGTACGGTCTGACTCAATAATTCTAGTAGTGTGATTAGGACAGTAGAATCGACACCTTCTAGATCCAATGCTATATCCAACAAAATAGCTAGAAATAGTCTTAGGATGAAGCTTCTTAATCTCTGGATTGTATGGTCTAACTTCTGCTTTACAGCCCCATACTCGAAAATGCTTCAAGGTAGGCCTTTTTCTTGTTAAGAGTTCGTAAGGAGTTTTCGGAACATATTTACTTGGCACATGATTCAAAATATAGGTAGCAATCTTCAATACTTCTCCCCATAAGAAATCTGAAAGAGTGGAGTGACTCAACATACATCTTACTATCTCCACAAGTGTACGATTACGCCTTTTAACAACACCGTTTGTTGCGGAGTGTCAGGCATAGTGTACATTGTCTCGACTCCGCATTCTTGTAAGAACCTAGCAAAAGGTCCAAGATTCCTACATGTTTCATCATATTTCCCATAGAATTCACCACCTCGATCAGAATGAATACACTTAACTTGGGTATCAAACTTCAATTCAATAGCAGCCTTGAACTCCTTGAAAGAATCCAAAGACTCCGACTTTTCATACAATAGATAAATCCAACCATATTGAGAGAAGTCATCGGTGAAGGTAATAAAGTACCTATATCCTCCTAGAGCTATAGGAGTAATAGGTCCACAAATATCTGTGTGAGTCAATTGTAAAATCCCCTCCTTTCTGGAACCACTGGTCTTCCTAGTCTTTGCAGTAAGTTTCCCTTTAATACGGTCAATACAATTATCAAAATCAGAGAAGTCCAAGCTATGGAGAATGTTCTCCTTAATTAGTCTCTCAATTCTTTTTCTGGAGATGTGACCCAACCTTTTATGCCACAACATGGAAGAACTTTTAATTACCCTCCCATGCTTATTTCCGACAACGTTACAAACATCTGATTGGCGTTGCACAATAGAATTAGGGTCTAGATTCAGTAAATATAAACCATCAGACAATACACCAGAACCAATCAAACTTGAGTTACGGAAAATTTCAACTTCATTATTTCCAAAAACAAACAAAATCACATTTGTCCAAAACAGAAACAGAAATTAAGTTCCTTCTCATAGAAGGTACATAAACAACATCACTTAAGGTCAAGTCAAATCCACTACTTAATTTTAAACTTGCAGTTCCAATGTTCTCCACTCCAACATTGACACCATTGCCAACTGCAATTGTTAGCTCTCCATCACTTGGCCTTCTCCTGGTTTTGAGTTCCTGTAATGAGTTTGTAACATGAATAGTTGCACCAGTGTCTAACCACCAAGTATTATAAGGGACATCAACAAGATTCGATTCAAAACATACTAAAGCCAGTGGATTACCTTTCTTCTTTTTCTCTAGCCAGTTTTTGAACTTAAAGCAATCTGCTTGGTTATGTCCAAAAATGTCACAAAACTTGCACTTTCCTTGAAACTTGGGCTTTATTCTTGACGACTCCTCTTTTTCAGGAATAGAAGTAAACCCACTTTTCTTGAATAAGACTTTAACATTTCTTCCTTTCCAGAACTTCTTCTCCTTTTTCTTTTCAGCATTCTTGTGAGAGACATGCTGAACCACATGACCTTTACCCTTCTTCATAGTATGTTCCTCCTAAGCCAGAATAGAGATCAATTCATCTACTGTCCATTCCTCTTTCTGAGCGTTATATGAAGTCCTCAGCATATCAAATTCAGAAGGAAGAGATTCCAGAATCTGCCATATTAAGAAATCCTCTCCCAAAACAACCTTTATAGACTTGAGCTTGTGGTACCAGTTAGTGAGTTTCATTGCATGCTCACGAACACCACCAACACCATCATACTTTGTCTTGGTTAACAAACTCAGATAGGTAGACTTCTCAGTCTTATCAAATTTCTTGAATTTGTTTCCCACATCTGCCAAGAATTTCTTAGCATTAGAAGCTTCAGGAATATTGTCCTTGATAGTCTTCTCCATGTTGTACTACATGGTCATCAGACAAATTTTGTTAGAATAGATCCATCTGTCATATTTTATCTTCTTCTCAGCATAAGATGTAGCAGTAGGTACAGGAGGCTCATCCTCAGTGAGAGCATAATCAACACACGAGATAGCCAAGAACAATTTTACCGATTCCATCCATTCCTCAAAGTTAGTTCCATTCAGTTTGATTAAGGAACCTAAATGCATAGGCATAGCTGGAATCAAAGAGCATATTATCAATACAAATTAATCCACAGAGTATGTTGAGTTTCAATAACAATATCATATCTTTAAGGCTAATACAGAAGAGATACTAAAAACCTTAAAAATATAATCAACTATTCACCAAGAATCATATCACAAAATAAACAAACCGAAGGGTATGTTTACTTATCAATACAAATCTTGATGCAACAATAGAAAACAATAATATTTATACTTTAATGTCTCAACACAATTCGTCTCGTGAAGGTGAGCTCACAATCATGTAAAACATCTAAAACAATATTTTCAACATTTGACATTTTATCATAATTCGGTCCGCGAAGGCGAACTCTCAATTATGAACCAGGCGCAACAACATTCATAAGGAGAAATATATAATACAAATTATATATAATACAAGTTCTCATAATTGAACAACAATATCAATTTATAATAATTTTTTTGTACGCGGTTACTATTCATCATCTTCAACCTCAAGAAGACCCATACAAATTTTGCTCGTTTCTTCCTCATCCGGACACCAAATTAAGTGATTCTTGTTGTGTTAGATTCGTATTGACGAGCTCTACAACATTATGGGATTGATTTTACGAAAAATAAACTTTTAAAAATTTTGGGTTCTGCACGAAAAAACGAAAAATGAGATTCGGCCTTTCATGGTATCTCCTTCAATTCTCAACCAAAATTAATGATTCCAAGTGGGTTATGTTCGGATTATTGTCCTCTTCAAAAGCCCTATGGTATGAGAACCTAATTGTCTCATGGAAGGTTTGATTTTGAATTTCTATGTTTAAGGTTCATGAGTACAAAACACATATCACTTCAATTCCTAATAAATTATTCTATAATGTGACTCATATAAAATATATTATGGGCCTGTATGCGATTTAATAATACTAAGAGGACATTTTGGTAATTATGAGAAGTGATTTATTTAATAAATAACGGATAGGTAACCGATTTGATGGACAATTGGTTTTATAAAGAACATAGGGTTCTGTCTCTGTAGCATGGGCATTCTTCATAGTTAACCATCAATAAACATGTGTGGAGATTAAAGTGACTGAAAGAGATAGATTGGGTGAAAAGAGAATAAAGAGAAGAGATAAAGAAAAGAAAGAAGATCTCTCATGGATCAAGGTAAGTCTCTCTTATTATCCTATATGTGAGAATCATAGATTCTAATGATCTTGTAGAATGTTTATGATTGATTATTCCTATTTATGTATTAATTTACATGTGGTATCAGAGCACATGGTTGATTGAATTTATGATTCTCCGTTATGCTTTTCCCCAATTTTGATAAACCCTAAATTTGAAAAGTTTATAATAGAATTAAAATTATGGGAACATGTTACGAAAGTACGTGCGATTCTATTTTTTGTTTTGATTGAAATTTATGGAATTGTCAATTTTTGTTTTCCATATGGCAAGATTAAGTAACAAATTCTTAACGTGTGTGCCTTGATGTATAATTTTATGATTGGATGAGAGAATTGATTGATTGTTATGGGCCATACATAAGTCAAGTTGAATTGATGGCACTTTATGTGAATCAAGCCTGCACCAATATATGTGAATTGGTTAATGTGGGCAATACCTTTATATGTTTAATTTTATGATATTATTGTTAGATGTATGAGCCGCTTTGCCTACACCTCCATCCAAAATTGATTATAATAGCCACGACTATAATGCTTCCCGTATGGTTTAGGGTTTTAAAAGTGGATATAATGATGTTTCTTTAATAATTATTTTTTGCTATATTAATGATAATTAATTATAAATTGATTGATTTGTTGAAATTAATTTTGTGATAGATTTGTAATCAACATCAAATTTTTATGTTTTATTAATTTCAAATTAATGATAAGTTTATTGAAATTAATTGTATGATAGATTTGTAATCACCAAAGTGATCAAATCTTTATGTTTTATTTTAATTCTAAATTAATGATAGTTTTATTTCCATTACCCATAGAATGGATGGATGCTAAATTATAAATAATTGATGTATGGGTTAATTGAAGTTCATTATTATAAAACATTAATGGATCGCCCAAAGGTTGATTAGTTGTTCTTATAATTAATGGACATGATTGTTGGTAGTGAGTATGCATTATTAGTTTTATTTATATATTCAAAGATAATAAGTTTTTCTAATTAGTGCATATGTCTTACCAAATAATGTTAATATTATAGCATCATTATGTTTTGTGTATTAATGTATCACCCAAAGGAGAACATTAGTATGCATATAATGTCTATTTGTTGATTGGAATTTGTTTAATGTATGACTCAAAGTATTAATGTTAAGTA
>Ga0209700_101890_pt1 | contig 43399 bp, 18 predicted proteins | sample SiratroredBW_FD_187528 | JGI IMG/M metagenome (GOLD analysis project Ga0209700, IMG submission 187528) | Root nodule microbial communities of legume samples collected from California, USA - Siratro red BW (SPAdes) (version 2) | ecosystem: Host-associated > Plants > Roots > Nodule | place: USA... | reverse complement strand
TACATATATATATATATATAAAATCAATGCTCTTTAAATATAACTTATCTGACTTTAGAAAACTGCTTCTAGTAGTATGTAAAAAATACACACTAAAAAACCAAATCGAAGTAAAAATTATATTACATGGTAAATTAATAATTAATAATATATTAGTTCAGGTGTAACTGGATTTAAATTTTTTAAGTAACGTTTTTGACAAAAAAAAAAAAATCAACATTTTAAATGGATGTTTACATCCTATCAATATTACGTCCAATTTTACTTATACGGATTCTAAAATAAACCATGTTTTCAAAAAGTTGAACAAATCATGACTCAGAAATCCTACTCAGCTAAAGTGAAAATCTTCTCATGCATGAAAAAGAAGAACTTTGGGACGTGGCTGCAGTTTGGCATAACACTTAATAAACTAAACATTTGCTATTGCAACACCTTGTATACTCCCTTTCCAACTGAACGCCACATCATACACACATGTTCAAACCAGAGGCATCCCTCAATTTGTCTTTTAGTTAAGTTATAATAAATAAAATGTTAACTATTAACTAATTAATACTTAGTTCATGAACTCTTAATTAGATAATGATATAAAGAAGTTAATAACATATTTGAACTAAGCAAAGACTCTGGTCTTGTTTCCTATATAAAGGCTCTTCAGTTCCTTCTCCACAGCACAAAGAGAGTGTGGTGTTGAAAATCCAATAAATCGCCATGTCCCTCATCCCAAGCATGTTCGGTGGTCGACGAAGCAACGTCTACGATCCTTTTTCTCTAGAAATATTTGACCCTTGGCTAGGGTTTCCCTTTTCCTCACCTCAGACATCCTCATCTGGGGGCGAAGGCAATGCCATAGCCAACACTCGCGTGGACTGGAAAGAGACTGCAGAGGCTCACGTGTTCAACGTGGACCTTCCCGGGTTGAAGAAGGAGGAGGTGAAGGTGGAAGTTGAAGATGGGAAGGTGTTGCAGATTAGTGGAGAGAGAAGCAGAGAGAAGGAAGAGAAAAATGATAAATGGCACCGCGTTGAACGAAGCACTGGGAAGTTCGTGAGGAGGTTCAGGCTTCCCGAGAATGCGAAAATGGATGAGATAAAGGCTGGTATGGAAAATGGGGTGCTCACTGTGACTGTACCTAAAGAGGAAGAGAAGAAGACTCAGATGAAGTCAATTGAAATCTCTGGCTAGATATCTCTTGCTTCTATATTGTGTGTTGTGTTGTGTCCTCGTATTTCTATATTGTGTTCTTTTGTGTTATCATGCATTGCAGTTATGTGAAGTTCTGATGTTGTGGTTGTGAAGTTTTTCTTTACATGTTTCAATAAACTGTCACTGCTTTGTTTCTGTTTTGTTTCCGACTTTCTACAAGAATTTTCAATAAAAGGTTAGCTCAAGTCACTTATGAGATTTAAAGAAATATTAAACAATAAAATCTACATGAATAAGTTACTATGTACGATGAAAGAACTTATGGTTAGTATGAATGTAAGAAGAAGGCGTGATATATGGTGAAAGAACCTGTGACGAACATAAGTATAACAAACAATTTTTTTACTTTTGTTTAATGAAGCAAATTCTATTTATTTCTTGAATAAGAGATATTAAAAAATATTTTTAAGTTTAAATAAAATTTTATTATATATATATATATATATATATATTTGCAATTAAATTTGTTAATTTAGATTATTTTTTAAATTTTTTTTTTTTCAACTTGACATAATGTGAATCCGTCCCTGTACTACATGGTTTTTCTTGAAAAATACTTACAAAGTAGTTCAAATTGTTAAACTGTAAACCTATGGGCAACCCAATTCTATATGTTCTGTGGCCTTTTCTTTTGGGCCATTTTATGCAACCCTTTTCTTAGGTGGTCCAAGGGGAATAGGGCTATAATCCATTTTAGCATCTCTAGTTTTAAATCCCTAAATATAAGAATTTACTTTGATGGGATACCATTTCCGTTCTACCAAGCATATATAATCTAATAAAGCCTGATTCACTGTTTCAAAGAAGCTTTTAAACAATTTAATTATGCAAAGTGATGTATATGTAGCGGTTCACTTAAGTATGGAGAGAAAAATAATTATATAAATACTTAAATTTAAAAAAAAAGTAAAAACAAATAATGTATACATATAAGACACATTTAAGCACTCGAAAATATCTCCATTGGAGATGATGATGTGAGATGGTTACTATTTTTGGCAGAAAAACAGAGTCTGGAATCGTTAAGGAACAATCTAAAAGACCAATACTACATCTAGCACCTTGAATATTTTTTTATCACATTTTTTCTTCATTTATTATTATTATTATTATTATTATTATTCTTCTTCTTCTTCTTATTATTATTATTATTATTCTTATTATTATTATTATTATTATCCAATCATTGACGACATTTCTTATTCAATATTCTCCTTTTTTTATTCTTGTATTTTATTGTTTCATTTCATCCTTTGAAGTATGAAACTAAAAGAAAGATTGTGTAAATTGGGCCATTAAATGACTAATGTGAAACAAAATAAAACAAGATAAAATAAATTATTTCTCCTCTCTCTATATTTGATTTTTTTGTTATTTATTCATTTATTCCATTATATTTCTAGTTCAAATAGACATCAACATAACTATTACTCTAATTTAGTATTATTAAACAGTACTCATATAAATATACAAATAAATAAGAACTAGTATTACTCAAATAGTTAATATTAGACTAAATTTTGTTTAATTTTTAAAAAATAATTTTAATATCCTATGAGCTTGACCAAGTTCCATAAGATTTTGCTCTAGATTTTGTGTTATATCTGTGTTATCAAAATATACTGATTTTCATATATTAAAAAAGATTTTTAATATATTTTAAAATATAAAAATCAGTATATTTTAAAGGTGTATGAACATATAACACTAAAAATCCAACATGTCTTACAAAATGGAAGGCACTGATTTACAAGTCTTCTTCATCATCACTTTCACTACCACTTGAATCATCCACATTAACAGCAGCTACTTTGGAAACACTAATCTTAAAAGAAGCAGATTGAATCTTGTAAGGTAACTTTGTATTGCTTGCAGGCACTCTACAGTCTTCTACCACTTTTTCTTCCTCTTTCTTCAAATCACTAGGTGGTAGGAAGCAATCAATGGACAACCCTTTGATGTTAAAGTCCACTTCTTCAATCTTCCAAACCTCTTTTACTCTAGTTTTGGAACGGCTCTCAGGGCCTTCACCAAACCTAGACAGTGTCACCCAAGTTTTTCCTGCATGTGCTATGTTAATGCCATCCACAGTTTTGTAGTCTTGTACTAGGGACTCCATGTTGGTTTCCCAGAATATAGCATCACTTGTTGTGGTCTTGAGTTTGAGCAAGTGAGAGTCTTCTAATTGAACCAAGAGACCTGTTCTTTGGCTGAAGTAGCCCCACACCGTGTGACGAATAATCTCTACGTTGCTGCTACTTCTTGTTTGAAGTGAATTGGAATCAGCTTCAAGTTTCAATATGAAACATTCTTCGTTGTTCACTGTCTTCTCTCCTATGCATATGGAGTTGTTGAACAAATTGGCTGTGGACCTTGGATCAAGACCCTGTTCAAAAGGCATTAGTATCAAAGATTTATAGAATAGATGGCAGTATTTACATAAAATTCATAACCAAAGTGTGGAAATAAATAAACATGAAGTAATGCGTGTCTGTCTTATTTGACATTAGCTACTATTTAGTTTATTGAACACAATCCTTAGCCTAAAGGATTGATTGATACGGCTTAAGAAACATCATGGTCGTGTGATTATGATACGTCAATCATGTGCTAGTGATAGCCAAAAGATGCCTTAATGCAATTACGTGTTGAAAGGATTGGGAGGACTTGAAAAAATGGACAAACCAGTTGTCATGCACTGAGGAATGAAGATAGATGTTATTGACTTCTGGAATGACTAAATAAGGAAGAAATTTCTTCGTATTACATATTAAATTGTTGACTTTTGTTAACAAATGTAGACGCCATTGCATTCTGGGAGGGCCAAGTTATTAATTACTATGAAAAACAATGAGGAAAGTAATTTGACTTTTTTTCTAAAAAGAAAAAGTTCTGGTGTTCCCTTTTGAAAGGGAAGCACTTGGTTTGGGGTTAGTAAGATTTGGTTATGCAGCGTTTGAAAACATATTCAAACTATAGGGAGCTAAACCTTTATTCTAATAGCTAGAAGAAAAAAAAAAGCAAGTGAAGAGGGAATGCAATGTATTTGGGAACACATTCAATTCAGATACAGATTTGAGTGACTCGGGAAATCAAATCTAATCAAATCAAAGAGGAAACAACAATTAGTGCAAGAACACGGTTTAACAAATCAAATCCTTATCATAATTAATCTTATACGCATTCAACTCTCGGCAATTTAAGAACTTAAATTAAAGGGAAAAAAACTGAAAAAAGATATTGGTGAAATTACCTGAAGTAAACGCCTAAGTGGTCTTGGTGGGCCACGAGAGGCATGAGAATGGTGCCAAGGTGTTTGCCTCCAAGCCACTTTCCCATCACTCCCGGCACTGATTTTGTAGCCAGAAACAACCAGCTCCAAACACCACAGTTCTGGCTTCTTCTGCCACACAACAAACCCTCCCACTTCCCCTTTCTTCTGCACGTTCTTCACCTTCACCATCTTCTTCTTACTCCTACATTCTTCCCCTCCTGAAAACTCCCATGTCCCTACTCTCACCTCCCCCATCGCGTACATGCTTTCCACCCCATTCAAAGCACTCTCTCCTCCCACAGCCGCCACGTACTGTTTCACTATGTATTTCGCCATCGAAGCCTCCTGCACAACACACAATCAAAGATTCAAACTTGAGATACATATATACACACTATATAGAAAAAAAAATTAACTTTATATACTTTTGGAGTTGTTTTTCAATCAGAATTAGAGAATTAGAGTTTCATTTCATATCAGTAATCGGCGTAATAATACTAGTAATAATAAAGTTTTGCATTAAAAATTAACATCGATTACTGAAGTGAAACTCCAATTGAAAAACAGCATTAAAAACATAAGTTTTGTGGAAAACATAAAGAGAATGTTGTCTTAGTAACTACTAACAATGTTATGGGATTTAATGGTGATGGGTTGGTTGTGAGAGGTGACAGGGAGAGGGATCAATGGTGCTCCAACAACACCAAGCAGGAGTTGAATATCGGTGTTTTGGTCTCCAAAGAGTGATGATGATTTAGAAGATTCAACGTTGGGCTTCATCCATGACTTCATGTTATGCCAAGCTCTGCTGGTTCCGCTTTTGACGGTGAAAATCTCTTCTGGGATGGGAACCTCCAGCACCGTTTGGAGCCCATCCTCGCGAGTAAGATTGGGACAGAGCTTCTTCATAACAGAGAGAGAAATAGGAAGCAGAAATCAAAGAGACGAGTTAAGAAACTGTGGTTTGATTTTGATGAGCATGAACTGAAGAAAAGGTTATATGTTAATGGGTTTAGATAGCTTATGAGATGAGGAAGTGACGAAAGAGAAGACAAAAGAGAGGGTTGGTGTCTTGAATTGAAAGGGAGAAGGACAAGTTATACGAGTATTGAGAATGTTACTTTGGAAAAAGATTAACAACCAAACTATGGGGCCCCTCATTTCTCTATATGGTCGTGTTCGCACGCCTCTCGTACCATACTTAATAACTTAAGGTTTCCCTCTAGAATTAAGGTACATGTTTGAATAATTTTAAGGTTTTCATGTTAACTTTTTTTTTTTTTTTTTTTTTTTTTTCTAAAGGGAACATGCTAAGGTAGGTTGTTGCTGCCTATCTTTATTTACTATGCCAGAAAATGAAAGGCCAAATCGTCATAAAAGTCCTCCTCTTCATACCTCCTTATAGTCTTTCTAGACTCCAAATTATAAAAAAAATTATTACATCACTATTTAGCTAGATATTAACCCAAATAATGTGTTCCATATATTTCATCTCAATTTATTAATTCACTTATTGGTATCTGGATTTAATTTTACTATATTTTTTAATTGTTAAAAAATAGGTGCATGTAATATGTTAACATAATATGTTGACGGATCTATCTGTTTTACAGAATTAGTTTTGTTTATCTGAATTAATCTGTTGGTGTACTTGAATTAGTTTGACAAGTTTGTTAATATAGTTAAATTAATTTTTTTATTACTGTAACTGAATTAATTATTCTATCTGATTATTATTAGAGAGATGTTATTAGACAGAGTTTTATTTTTTTTTTCTAATATTAGGTTGATGTTTTCAACTTATATATTAACTCTATTAGTTATTAATTTATTTATAGTATTATTTTCATTTTTGAAGAAATTTATTTTATTCCTTTTAAGTGTGAGATATTTTATATTTCTCATAATTATTGTTTCTAATTATGTTAATATTGACTTAGTTAAATCAATTAAATATTACATCAATATATAAAAGGTAAGTAAAAGAATTGATTTTAAAAATAAAAAAAAATGTATATTTTTTGTCTTTTAGGTAAAAACGTAAATGTAAATTCAATGATGTAACAATCTGGTGTTATTTCTCTTTCACAATTAATTAACTACATTAAAATTGACATTGTATCATATGTGATTGTGAGGAGGTGGAATATGTATATACTTAGTGTGGCCGCTACACAATTGGGATACTTTCTCTTGAGACACACACATACACAATAAGTGAATTTGATTAAGAGGTAAACAAGTTGCATTAAAAGTGAAATTGAAGAAAAGGAAAACCGCAAAATCATGAATGAAGTTGCAATTGGGAGAAAAGAGAAGCACATGAGAGAGTACATTACCCCACAATTCAAACCCTGTTACCTCCCACAATGGCACGAATACTTTTATTTAAGCTTTGTCTTTTTTACCTAATAATTACTAACCAGTTAAAAGGATAAGATGATGGCTGTTGAAGATACGATACCTTTTAACTTGAGATAATGTCGGCAACACATGATGTTGGGGAAGAACATAAATATGCATGTCCCAAACAACCATACAAGATATGCAAGATGTGACCAACATTCTAAAATTGTAATTGTTATTGAGAATGGTAGCCCATGGCCCTGGCAATTGGTGGTTGCTGGTTATAGGTTAGGCTCACATGAATTTGTTCATGTCTCCAATGAACAGGGCCACATGACCTGTGCTCTGATCCTATTTCACAAGGAACCTGTTAAGCGACAAAACACACATTGTCGTTTCTCAATTCTGAATCATTTCATGCACGTTCATCAAAATGCTGCACTGATTAACTATATATCATGTTGTTACAACAATCGAGACGTTTATTATTTATCAATTTTTTTATTAATACCATAAGTTTTATATAATTAAGAACAAAAGTGCATGTACAAGATATCATAATAAGTTTAACTCTTTATTCACAATAATGATTTTTGTTTGATATCATGTTGTATTGATATGTTTGAATCGATATTTGATGCCGTTTCGGAGTGAATAGTTTCTTATGGAGTTGGAAAGAAGAAAACGTTTTAATATATCAAATTAATTAGTGTATCTTAATGTTCATGTTAACGGATTTTCACGTCAATGGAACTATTATTGCTTTTTCTACTGCATTCATCTTAACTTAGAGGTACTTTTTCTTACATGTATTATTTATATTTTTGTTATTATAAGGTCGGTGCACATTTATCTCTAGAGAGTTATATAAAAAATAATTTAGTGTTAAAATAAAATATGACAAATATGTCGCAATTTAACGTAAAAATACAAACTATTGTTAATTGTTGTTTCATGCTTATAAATAAAAGCTTTCATTATTTTAATATGGATAGCTTAACATTGATTAAAAATTAAATCAAGTTGTTTACATAAATTGCTTTTTCCAATTTATAAATAACTTATTTAACTTTTAAGTCATTTATATGTGAGATTTATATTAAAATAATAATTTTTTTGTATAACTTTCATATTAGAGATTCTCTGATATAATTTTTGATATAATCAATGATATAATTGATAGTCAAAATAGTATAATAATTTAAATATTATGATTCTATGACTTTCTATAATAATTTAAACATCACATACAATAAAGATAAAATACATTTTTTTTTTGTCTTTTTGAATTTAATTTTTTTTTGTTTATAATTCTTCAACAAATATTTTGTCACTTGAACTATAAATATGACATGATAATCATATGTAATTTTTTTGGTAAATTGTTTATTACCTTTTTATATAGTCACTTTTTGTTACTTATCGTTTTGTTAACTAGTTTTACTCAATAACATATTTTCTTATCAATTATAGTCCTTGAAAATTAGTTTATCATTGATTTTAGTTAAAATAGATATAAATTAGGATCAATTTAACCTATTACAAAATTCGTCATGCATTCATAACTTGTTCCATTGAAACTTAGCCACAAGTTTACTTAAAATAATATTTATATCTAAATATGTTAATTTGTCTCAAACCACAAGGTATGACTTTGACCCACATAGCCTAAGAATAAAAAAGTTTAAGAGAACAAAAAGTCCACATAAAAAATATAAGGGCGCAAATGTCTTAAAAAAAGGATAAAATAAATCCATCTGACCAATTTTTTTAAAGTAAAAAATATTTGAAAATGAGAGTTCCAAAACACATTTTCTTTAAAAAATTCTTAATACAGATGGAAAAAAGGTTAATTTAATGTGAACTTTGATTATTCACAACATAATATAGTTTAAATTATTAACATTAGTATGATGGTGCAACATAACTTAATTATAAATATAAAAAGAAACTAAACATATTTCTAGAAGGAACAAAAACAAAAGGAAACATAAATTCAAACATTAATAGTATATTCATATCTTCATGTATCAAAAATTAAAATAAAATAAAAAATAATAATGTTAAATGAAGTTACGAAGAGCGCCATCATATAAACATAACTATTGACCATAAATTAAAATATATTTCGTAGTTAAATAATGACATTTTATATTTAGTTATGAAAGAATAAATGTATTTATACTTATTACATCCTGGTAAAGTATATCTTAATGTATTACAAAGTTGGTATAATATGATGCTAATTAAATAAGGATGCAAATACATTTTACTTATAAACTTATCATATTCATAACTAATAAATTGAAAGGATATAAATATTTAATTGATGTGAAATTTATGTAACATTTATAATAATAAAAATAATTAATTTTTACACTTATAGAAACTCAGAATTTGACCTAGTGTGAACTATTAATGGTGCAATTTTTTTTATAATACTTTATAATTTTGATATTTGTCAAAATAAAAGTTACCAATCGGATTATATTTTATTATTGACACACATGTGTAAAATATTTATTAAAAACATTTAAATAAATAAAAACAAAATCTAACAATATTAATTGAAATAGAAGATTTATTGTAATATATATGTTCTGAAAAATAAATTAAGCATTGTGAAAAACTGAAAAAAAAAAAACACTTCGAGCTCACTTATTTTTTATATATTAAATTTACTTTTATAAATAAGTTTCTAGCAGTTTTTTACATTTTCAGAAAATTTATAAAGTTTAGAAATAAAAAAAATACTTAAATATGTTAATATTTGCCAAAATAATTGCTAAAAAAATAAAAACCATTTTGTTTATAATTCATAACTTTTTATAATATATATGTTCTAAAAAATAAATTAAGCATTGTGAAAAAACTGATTTTTTTTTTTACTTTTATGAATAAGTTTCTAGCAGTTTTTTACATTGTCAGAAAATTCATAATCTTTAGAAATAAAAAAAAATTAAATATGTTAATATTTGTTCACATGATTATTATATTAAACTGAAGTTAAGAAACGGAAAATATTACTTAATTGAAGAGGCCCCTAAAAAAAATAACACACTAAAATTGAGAAATTAAAATTAGCCAAAATAATTGCTAAAAAAATAAAACCAATTCACAAAATGTTAAGAAACAAAAAATATAATTTATCCAAAAACAATTATAAGTAATTATAGCATTATATTCACATTCCAGGTAATAATCATAATAATGTCGCATTATTACTTAACAAAATCATAATTATTAAAAAAAAATATTAGTGAAAAAAATATATAAACTAGCACCAAACGAATATTTATTTACGAAAAAAAATTTCAATCACTCAAAACATACTCCGCACTTGAAAATACGAAGAAAACTTATACTCCCCGGATGAAACACTCCATCTCAGCTAAATGCTTTTGTTTTCTTTTCTGTTCTTTTTGTGTTTATTTTGACAACAAAAATAAAATAGGTTTGTTTTTATTTATTATTATGTTGAGATATCATAATAAAATGTCATTAATAGAATCTTAAATATTTATTTTCTTGCAATCCGTGTTTTCTTTATTTTATGACTGTGAGTTTTACACAAAATTTAACAATATTTTTTAAAATAAATATTTAATTGAACATTAAATATAATATAATAAACCGTCCATATAATAATATATTTATAAATGGTATGACTAAAGTGACTTTCATTAATTAGCCTATTTTAAAATATATAACATCTAAAAGTCATATACATATATTATGAATGAAATGTATATTTTTTTCATATATTCATAAATATTCGTAGTAATTGAATCTCACAATAGCATACTAGAATGACCAAAGAAAAAGCATAATAATTAATGAATATAGGTGAAAAAAAAAGAGGAAAAATTGGCACGTGTAGTGGATGAGATGAGATGGAGATTTAGGTGAGAAAAGAATGAGCGTTAATTGCGGCGAGTTAATGGCAGCAACTCGTGCATTCACTCAAGAAATTGCTTTCAAATTTATTACTATTAATCATAGCATTCTAATCATGCTGCTTCACCCCCTCAATAAAAACACACCTTTATCTGTATTTTCTTCTAAACCTAACTCCTTACTCATTACAGGTGTATTACCTTGACCTTCTACATGTGAGCCACTGTTTAGGAGAATGTAAACTTACAATTCCTATAGTTAGGATAAGAAAAAAGCTTAAGAGTAATTATTTAAATAATTTTGAGAGTAATTCACAACATTAATTTGTTTAATAAAACTCAAACTAATGATTAAAAATTAAATACCGTCTCTAGTATCAGATATATTAATATGAAATATTGTATATATATATATTTTTTTTACTTTACATGTTACTATTATCTAAATTAATTTAAGAGGACAAATCAATAAAAATAAATAAATTTGAAGAATGTTTTGAAACGTATAAATCTGTTAAATTATAAAGTTATATATCTCACATTCTATCTCACCAAACATAAGTTAAAAAAGACTTAAAACATATTAGTTGTGATATAGAATTTTCGTCTAAATAATCATAATTAGTACGAAAAGTTTTCAAAAAAATTATAAAAGTACCATTCAATCATGATCTTTGTAATTTAAAATATTTTAAAGACTTATGTAATTCTAAAAAATGTTTAGAAATTAATTAAAATCTTATAGTGAACCAAATTCACTTTGTCTCTAATCCTATCCTATTTTAGGTGGAAATTTTAATAGTTGAGATTTTTCTAACTCACTTATTTGGTGGATGAATGAAAGGAAATTTATTTCAAAAAAAAAGTTGAGATTAGCTTATAAGTCATGAAATTGAAAACTTTAATGATTATTCTATCTTACATATTTGAAATGTGAAAATTGAAATTTTTATGGAAAGAAAGTTTTTAAATCATTCACACTTTTTAATCATTTATCACGTATTTATTTAAATATGTTTAATAATTTGATTTAACTTATAAGTTAAAGTGTATGATAGTTTTATATATATATTATTCTCTCTTAACTAATTAATTGTCAGACGAAAATGTATTAGTTTTTTTGTTTTTTTTATCTTTAGAGTGAAAATCCAAATTTATGATATATTATAGCAATTATTTCATTATAATTTAATGCTATGATACAATAATTAATATATAGAAAATAAATTATAAGTTATAAATAACATATAATTATTTTAAATAAAAATACAACGTTAAAAGTAAATTATTGAATGAAGCATATAACTATCTTATTTATATTAAATATTAAACATAATTTTTAACTAAATTATGTGCTTAAAAAATATACTAATCTTAATTTGAAATAATATTTATTACTTTAATTATACTGAATAATTTTTTAAATCTTTAGGACTAAACTAACTACAATCAATAATAAAAATATATTTTTGTTGAGATTAAAAATATATTTAAATTAATATTAAAATAAGAATTATGTTGAATATATTAACAAAACTTTACAATGATATTTGGAGCACTAGAGAAAATAAAGCATTACATCATGAAATGATTAGTAATAAAATATTAATGCAACAATCATTCAAGACATCATTATACACTGTTATTGGAATAAAATTTTAGATTCAGTGGATCGAATCTCACCTTTTAAAATTTCATTGTTCACCAATGTCCCTCTATTAGTCCTACTTAAGATGGGAATAAAATCATTGTACGAATCTTGGAGGATAAAGTCTCAATCAAAATCTATTTTACCTTCTTTCTAAGTCTTTATCAATGCTAAAACATAATTATCAATGTACAATGTTTTATTTGGGCTGAGGAACAATTCTGTCCCTACTACAATCTAAATTTGGTTGAACTTACTTTAGTTGCCTATAAGCAATTTGGTGCAGGTAAGGAAATTTGTACTTTTAAGAAATGACGAAAATCTTAGAAAATTTCTAATGAGCATATATTTAACTATGTTTAGACATTTTAATTATAACCCTTTTATAATGTAAGTGATAATTGATAATGAATTTATTATTTTAACTAATACTTATCTAATTAAGATTAATTAAATCTTAATCGAGATTGTTAATTAAAGTGAGATTTTAAATCTATTTTCTTATTTTTATTGTTTCTAGTTATGGGTACAGATTTTATAAATTATAAATTCAATCAAATCTTCTTGATATATATTTTTCAAATTTTCTATAAAGATAATTCTTATTTAATTTAGAATAAATTTTATTCAAATATTTTACAATATATTTTTTTACATATATAAAAAGAAGATATCAACAATTTAATATGTGATAAAAGACGAAAACAATTGATATTAAAAAATGATATCACACGGTTATATGGTTATATAACGTAAATCTAAACTTTTAATTTTATTTTTTTTTAATTCTTTTGCTTTCGTTTATCGTTATATAAGACTAAATTCTTTTCTATTGATTTTACTGTAATATAATAAAGTTATATTCTTATAGCTATATTATATTGTTGTACGTTTATGATTAAAGCTTTTTTATGAAATTCAACTATTGTTATCTTCTTTTCTTTTAGAAAAACAAAAATGATTATTCCAAATTTTATAATTATATATATAATCTTGCTTAATTTGAATATATAAACCTTAAACACCAATAAAGATGAAACAGAGACAACATAATCTTTAAGTGGACAAATTATATTACCTTTTTTTTTAAACAATCAACAATATTACCCACTCTTTATTAAACAGATTTACTATCCATTCTTTTATATAATGATAATAACAAAGCTAAAATCCAAGATTTCAAATACACTACCCAAACTTTTCATTTCTAGAACAACCCTATAATACTTGAATCTAGTATCAGTTGATTAAACACTAGAGTAGAATTAGATAAAATTGATTCATTAAAATGTGTATTTTTTACTAAATTAGGGAAAATAATTGTTTGATGTTAAAGCAAACTCAAACTTTTTATCTTCAGACCGACCATAGTAGTTCAATATAGTAACTGTTTGGTAATGTTAGAGTAAATTAGAAAACAAAATAATTAAATGCGTATTTTCTAAAAAAACATAGGAAAAATATATATATTTTTTACCATAAAACAAATGGAAACAACTTTAGCAATTTCCGCGTCAAATAAAAAAAAATTACACTGAATTTTATCATTAACCTATTATTAGAATAGAAATATCCAAATATAAGTCATATTAATTTTACAAATAATCACTCAACACAATACATTGTGTACCACTGGAGATAAATTCACTTTGCAGTATATGAGAACTCCTGATCATTGCTTTTTTATTATTTGAAGAAAATGGATATATACTGTAATATTTGAGGTTCAAAGTTTGAGTAATAGATGGTTGAAACTGGTGTGTAGCTTAAGGTTATCAAATATAAACTTCTAAGGAGGGTTTTGTATCCACTTAGGAATAAGTTTGATACAAAGGACAACAATTTAACTTTGAGAAAATTATTGGATCTTGAACTTGATCTCTTCTCATCCATATCATAGGGTGATGCACTAAAGTATATCCAAAATTGTGAGGTGCATTGTACAAAGTACAAACCCTATCCATTCCAGTACAATTTCTAAGATAAGAAACGAGCATGTGATATAAATTTAATTAAGAAAATGACCATAAACATCCATGGTGGTATTCTAACTTGAGTAAAATAAGATCTACAACAATGCAGCAAATAAAAGTGAAAATACACGTATGAACATATGAAAAGAAAGACAGAGTTCGAATCAACTATGCAGACACAGGTATTGAGTTTGATACCTGTGTTAAGAGCCATAGGTTGGTCTAATAACCCCCCATCATCTTAACCTGCTTCATCCTCAAGTTGAACAGGAATTCAAGAGGGTACATTAAAGTGAAAGAGCCACGATATGACAAAGGCAAAGACCATGCAGGCTAGTAGGAAATTCAAAAAACGGTGACCCTGCCAGAAATTTCTAGTTTCTGTGGGTGCTGCTGTTCCTGATGGTGGTGCTGTGGAAGCATCATTTGCCTCATTCCATTGTTCTGTCATTTGAATTTCAATAGCTCCTGCTACATTGCGTGCAATTGATCCACAGATTTCACATGTTCTGTTAATCATACAGATCAAATACTTAGTACAACTTACAAGTCTATTACAATTTACATACAAAAGTATAACACTAATGCAGTAACTTTTAGCAGTTTAAATACACAAGCAGAAGTAATCTAAAAGCATGAACCAAGAGAAGCTGCATTCATTTCGCGCTATTCCAAAACTTAACAGATGGAGGCACACCATCTTATCAATCAAATAAATGATCTTGAGCCATAATCAATCAAACACCGATTCTGGTTACACTTAGTACAACAATCCTATCAAACTTCAAGTTTATTCCCTTCATTCAATATGCTCACAAGACTGTCATAAAGCAATTCCAACATGACATTTTTTTCTTTTATATGAATTGAAGTCTGTGACTCTCTCTCTTATGGCTTGGTGTTTGGATCTCTTACTGGTAAAGTAACATGTTTTCTTTCTGAAAAATAGAACAAAATATCATCCTGAAATGGGAAAACAATCTAGATGCAGCAAATTTCATGATGCTTTCTACGGATTAACCATTAGATTTATGCATTTACTGGCTTCTCTCTAGGATTTCCGAAATTTAACCTAATGCGGACATAAAGAAAATCATATACTTTAGCCTTTACAAGTTGTCAAAGTGAAATTTTACAAAGTAGAAACTCAGTGCTTTTATAATCTCAAAAAAAAAAAAAGACATCAAAACTCGAAGTCGGCAATTTTTTTAAGAAGAAAGAACCGAGAATAAGAAAACATTGCAAGGAATGAACTAGAAACTAGGAAACATCGCTGGCCGTAAAAAAACTATCGAGAAAACTGTTCTGATGACCACCAAAGAAGCACTTTTTTTATTGAAATTCTTTATTTGGAATTCACAGAATTACTTTCCAAACTTTAAACTGAAATCAACCTAAACTGTTTCTGCATCATATACACCTACTCTTCAGTCTTTCTACTGATTTTCATTCGCAAAATTTCCACTTTCCACTTACTCATCCTAGAAACCCATAGAACTATGTATTTAACTTCTCAAATAATCTTTCTCTAGGCACACCCAACACTTTGATTATCGTTTTAGAGATTTTTGAATTTGAAGATTACTGGAGCCTGTCAACAATAGTTGATTATAACTTCATGAAATTCAGCTGTCAATGTGTCACAAAATTCCAACGTGAATAATACACTTGATCATGATTTCTTTTAAAGAAAGAAAAGGGAATGACTATTTAATAACGACGGCCAGATCAATAAATAAAGGGACGACTATACTAATCTCCCTTGAGGTTAACATTAATTACCTTACAGCTTTCTTGATTGGGAAACTACACCCACCTCCATAAATGTACTGCTTTTACAAAATCCTTCTTTTACAAGAAATTTCTCATAACACACCAACTCTTACTTATGGACCATTCATGCTGTCTGATTAAGAATAACAAAGCATTGAAGGCAAGTTTAGTTTTTGCAAAAAATAAAGCTTTCAGAAATTCAAAAAGTGAGCGTTCAAGAATTTGTTGTTTTTAATTGAAAGGTATATATTGTTTATTCAAATAAACTAAAGGTTTGGATATCATTAAATTTCTTTACTTGTTAAAAATTACCAAAATTAGAAAATATTTATTAAAAACTTAAATTCATTGTTCCATTTTCCTCCAAATCCTCACTCTCAAACATACTTTTGAAATTCAATTTGTTCACAAACAACTGATAAAGAGGTAGAGAAACAAATCAAACATGCTTGGACTGTCCGACCTGCAAATATGATATTTTCATCTCCCTTCCAACATTTTTCTTTAACCATTTAATCTTTACCAAAACAATATCCCAAAACCTTCTCTTAGCAAAAGAAGAACCTGCATTATTATTCCAAATCCTCTTCGTATCATAAGCATATGATAAATTGCTAAAGAGTAAGTAAGCAACAAACAGACAAGTCAAAGTCAAAGCACCAGATTTGATTTGGGGGAAAAAAATGGATTATCCATATCTCAGATTAAAACAAGACCACTGGATACCTTGCCAATCTACAAATTCACAATACTTTGCCAAGAACCAAGTCATTCCAAAGACATAAAAGTGTACTTACTTGTTGCCCTTGATCTTGAACCATGCTTCAGCACACTGTTTGTGAGCAGCAGCCAAATCATCCTTGCAAGAGCATCCCAGCTCAATGGGAGTTCCAGATTCACGGTTGGTCATATCCATGCTGAGATGGCAAATCCTACAATCCCTCTCCACATTATCCAAATGCACCTTAACTTCGGGGACTGAACCCTCCTCCAGATCCACCTCCACTGAACACTCTGAAGCAGAGGATCCTCTCTCCTTCTCACACACTCCCACTATCTCAGTGCTAGGATCATGGGAAGATCTTTGCTCCTCATGCGACTGGTTGGCGGCGTCGGAACAACCCTCGTCGGCGGCCGAGCTCCGGTGACAACAGCCATTACTGTGTATGTCAACAACAACAACATGAGACTTGTCCTCAGTAGTGACCAACATTTTGAACACCCAAGTTGAGAATCTATATGTAATGACTCAGTGAGGCAAAGATCATAAATACCCTCAAGTTTTTAAGGAGAAAGTTTCAGTCTTTCTGAAGCCCAGCACGAGTTGTGTGAATTGTGTGCAAGGTATGTGATCTCTCTCTTCTGAGACCCTGACACAGGAGGACCTTTGAGAGAGAGAAATGGATCAGAAGAGATGATATAAGAGAAACAGCATTATGATTATGCAGTGATCTGATGGGAGAAATATAGCAAAAAAATAAAATTTCCCTATTTTTTGTTTGTTTGTGTGTAAAAAAAGAGGGGTCTTGGAAATCTAACAGTGTCCCTCAACTCAAGGACCCAAAGCATTCAGAGTTTTTAATATGTCTGATTATTATTATCTGCGTGTCTATACTATGTCGTTACCATAATAACAAGCAAGAGAAACCTTAAAACTAGAGAGATTGTTGAACACGGGTCACTCACGGTGAAGTGACATGGTGTGTGAGTTGTGAGATAAGTGGGGCCCACGTTTCTTTTTCCTTGTGGAGTCTGGTGATAAACCAGGGTGGTTTTTCACTGTGTGCTGCAAATGATGAGTGCAACAGAGGAGAGAATGCAAGAAAGAAGGAAAAGGGAAAGGAAAATGAAAAGAGAAGGGAATGAATTTGAAGAGTGATGTTATGATTGATAGATAGAAATGACACCTAAAAAAGCGCTTTCTTTTGGCCTGCCATCAACAGATAAAACTGTGAAAAGCACAAAATTCTTTGTCCTCTTTGCCATTCACCGCTTTCACTTTCCTCTTTCTTCTTTTCTTGTCTTGTATATGTTTTTCATTTTCTTAAGTACAAGATATATGCACAAAACTACTTTTGGTTTTTATACTTTATAAGAGATGAGAAAATTTCTATAGTTATGTATAAATGAATTTAATCTTTAAATTCAAACAAAATAGATTTGGTCTATTCTTCTGAGAATTTCTTATTTTAAAAATATAAGAACCAACTCATTAATGTAAAAATACAAAACCTTAACTATGTCTCACAAGAAATAGAAGGATCAAAATATTTTTTTCTCTAAAAACTTGTCATAGATAAATGGATAATAACCAACATAGGTTAAATAGATAGACACACATCACAAAGTTTGCAGCCCAATTGTACTTCATTTACTATATCATATCACTTCTTTTTTTTAATAATGAAGTAATAACTATTTTCAAATATAAAAGTAGAAGATATATAAAATACAAGTGATGATTTTTCCACGTAACGATGGAAGGTTTTTTTTCCCACAAGTTTGTTTTTAATTGTTGTAATTTTTTTAGACCACCATTCATTTATATACTATTTTGCTGTAAAATTCACAAATAGTTTACATGTTTCTACTGCCGTATGCTTAAAGTGACAGAAGCAACTACATGTGATAATATTCGGTGATCAAGATATTTGATATGGCGTGCTGAATATAAAAATATCTGTGAGTACAGATTCTGTAAGAAATTTAGTAGGAAGATATCAGTTAAATAAACAGATAAAAGTTTATTAAATTTACATAATTAAGGAGTTTATCATATATAATTGTTATTTATATTAATCCTTAATTTTTGGAAATATTAATTCTTGCTTTATATTTTACTGTGTAATTGTTAAACTCAATCATAGAGGAGCCAAATACCATATTCCAAGACATAGGTTTTACCATCCATTGTCTCTTTGCATTATCAGACAGAACTGCTATCCTGAGCTGAAAAAGGAAAAAGAAAACCTCAATGCATCCAAGCAAAGTAGCAAACAGTGCAGGTTGATGGCTACATCAACCTTACACATTCAGGTACTTTACCACCAAACCCTATAAAATGACCAGACACACATTCAGCATAAATTTTTTCAGCTTGAATTTTAACTTATTCTTTTCAATATAATACTGTAAGAGTTTCCAGTGATTTCTTCAAAAGATAATTAAATTCCAAGTTTACTCCTGTTTCTAGAGAAGTCCAGCTAAAATTTGCTTTTTGCTCTTAATAGAAGGGGTAAAAAAGTGTGTTCAAAACTAAATGGAAAAATTTGCCATTGAGCTCACCCTTCCCAAATCAAGTCCAACCAACCCATTTCTTTATACAGAATGTCCTTCTTTTTATAAACATTTGTTTGGGTTACGATAATAGAAACGAGAAAGTAAGAAAGGAAAAAAATAGAAGAAAAATGAATGAAAAATTATTATTTTTAAATTAAATTAGAAAGTCAAAATAAATAAATGAAAAATACGTGTTTGTTTGAGAAGAAAAAAAAATCAAATGGTATGTAATGACTTTTATTACCTTTGTTATAATGATAATAATAATTAAATTTTAAAAATCACATATGAATAATTGATCAAGTGTGTGTATGATATTCTAGTGTATATAAATTAATTATATTTTTACTTATATCATTCCAAAGTTACCTTGTATGGTACTAGAAATTGAGTTAGTAAGGTTTATGGCTTTCTCTCAATAACTTAATCACTTGTAAAGTAAGGGGATACATTGGACTTTTTCAATGTGTCAAACTGACTTTTCTAATATTTCTCATTTTAATGTTTTATTTGCTTTTGTAAATATTATATATGTAGAAGAAAGATAACTGATTGAACAACAATACTTTTGTTCACACATATTTGCATGAAAAGTAGTTGCGAGTTTTAAACACGAGTTCACCCCTTAAGTAGGAGATGAAATGAGTTGATATAAGAAAAAAAATCTAACATCAAAATGGACAGTCTCCTCAAAGGCCTCTTACAAGCAATTTCTTTAAATATACTTTGACATTTTATAAATTCTACAATTCATATGTATTTTTTTTATATTATCACACTAATAAAATCATTCATAACAAAAGTTTTCTTTAACATCAATGCTTGTTTTCTTATTGTTTAATAAATATTAACAAAAAAAAATATTTTTGTGTTTATCCTATTTTTTTAGAGAGTGTTATGTTTTCTTTCCTTATATTTATGTAAAGGTACTTAATTCAAGAAGTTGGTAAAATGTTTTTTTATAAATTACAACAATGTAAGAAATGGAGACTTTTAATAGAAATAAGACTCAAAAAGGTGAAAAAAATCAATAATTAAATTTATAATAAGTGAGATGACCGATGATTTTATAAAATAAGAGAGTATTATGCTAGATTGGTGGTTAAAAGATCTACTATTGATGTTAATAAAATATTTTTGTTGATTTTCATATCGTACATAATAAGAGTTGATTTTGTTATTGATTTTGTAACGTGAGTAATAAGTGATAAATATTTATATTATTTTTAATTTATATTGAACATTTATCTTTATTTTATATTATCTTTTTAATAGTTTTTAGTTCAAATTTATTTTTTATTGTAATTTTATATTTTATTTATTTTTAGATTATTTTGTAAGAAAGGGAGAGGATTTTATTATCTTTCTCAATTGACTTACTTACTTGCTTGAACAAGTGTTACTTGCTGAATTTAGAGAACACTTAAGTATTACTTATTAAAGAGTAGAAGTCTCATTTAAGAATGAATTTAGAGGACACTTAAGTAAGATATTTAAAGAATTTAGATGTATAGTTTATGTGTCATTTTTTGTTTGTGTATTTTTGTTTGTTTTGAAGATTTGCAAGATGTGAGACTGTTTTGGTTTAGAGATTTAGTGTAGAAGGTTGAGTGTTGATCTGCAAAATAGTGACATGATTGTAGGTGAGTTGGCGTTTACAGAACAATGGTGTTGAGCTGTAGAACGGTGGCACGGTGTAGGTCAACAAGCTAGTAAGTTTGTTTTTGTATTCCAGAAAGTCCATTCTGGAAATTTTACAAAAGCGAAATTCTGTAAGTTGATCAATTCGTAGTACAATTCCAGAAATTACCTTTTGGAACTGTATTTTGGAAAGTAAATTCTGGAATGCTATTACGGAATAGTCATTCCGGTAGAGCATTCCGAAACTTCCTTTCCGAAATATAGTTCTAGAATGCACTTTCCTGAATTGTATTTTGTCGTTGTTTTTTAGTTTTTTTAAAATTTAAATTTATTGCGGTTCAGTTGTTGATTTTCTAATTTGGAGGATGTATATATGAATAGAAACATGGTGAGAACAAGAGGAGGGAGCTCCCAAGCAGATCGTGTAAGGCCTACTGTATCGGTTAGATGTAGAGGTAGTGGTGGTGATAATATTCCCAAAACCGATGACGTTGAGGAAAATGTCGCTGAGGAAGTGAATGTTGCTGAGGATATGGATGCCCGACAAATATATGTGTCACGTCATGATTATTAAAGACACAAAGTAATTGTACAATCTATCATTTACCATCTTTGATGAGTTTTCCGCAATCTAAAAGGACAATCACATTTCCTAGTTTCAATTTCAATAATCTATAAGTCCTTTTTATATCGCTTATATTTACCTTCTCTTCCACAACCTAACAGTACATACGTTTTCCTTACTCGTTACCTATTTGCTGTATCAGACCTTAATATAACAATAACAAACCCAAATTTGTTCCTGTTTCTTCTTGTCCAATTCCACAAATCATCCCAAGAAGAAAAGACCTACATATAAATTCCACAATATCATATTTTGTTCTTCAATAACACTAAACTTATTCATGATATTTATGGTATATGTATTAAATGCATTAGTGCATTCATGGACCTTGCATTCACTGTCCAAAGCATTACAACTATTTGACTGCAACATATTAACATCAGCTTCCACACCCCATTCCTCAAACTCATCTAAAATGTCCATGATATTTTTGCAAAAACCAACATCAAAGTACATAAACCTAAAAACAAAAATAATGTGAGCTTTCCAAAAAAGAATTTCGAAATATTAAATTTGTATTGTAGAAAGAGCATTCCATAATATAATTATTGTATTCCAAAATTCCTTTTCTGTAATATAAATTTAGTTTTTTGGAATGACAATTTCGGAACTCAAATATTGTATTACAGAAAGTACATCCTACAATACAATATTTGTATTATGGAATGTCCTTTTCGAAAGACCTTTCAGAATTTTGTTTTTGGAAACATATTTTGCATTTCCCTTTTCATAATTCAATTTTTTCTTCGGAAATCCTCTTTTTATAACTCATTTCACACCCATTTCCATTACTGAATCACAATTTTAAGCTCTTACCGGAACCCGATTTCCAAAATCACTCACTCTCAATCTTTGAAAAACCCAAACCAAAAAAATCAATAAACTACGTACCAATCTTGTCTTAACAATATCACCAGCAATTCAACTATATCCCATCATAATAAAATGATAACCAAAAATGCTGGAAAGCATCCCAACTGAACTATCACCGTAAACCTGCCTATATTAAAGATGATAAGGACAAATTTAAAATTTGAAATTTTTTATGGAGTGCATATCACTATTGATGAGTGCTGGAAGTTTTTGCCCTTATAGAGCCTTTTACGAGCCCATTTACTATGACAGAAGAACCTTGTTACTGAGCCACAACAGCCCAAACATTAAAAGCAAAATTGTAAGAGAATAAATTTGGTTAGTCAGCTTAATTAATTAATTAATTTGCGGGACATTAATTGTGAATGTAATGCACTCTGTCATGTAGTACAGATGCTGATGGCTGTTTTAAAATGTTTCATTATTTCTGCTACCATCTTATTATTCTCTCTCTATTTTTTATTTATTTTTGTTTAATTGAAAAGAAAACTTCAAACAAGGGATAATGTGTCTGGTTTCTTTATGTGTGATTTATTTGAATGTAATTTTTCTCCTAAATACAATAAATTAGCTTCATTTAACTTATGTTATGAGTTTATTCTCTCTAACAAGTTAGATATCAAAATGAATAACACGGTTTATTTAATTACTTCAGTAACTCTTCTCGTTTGAATTGATAAGAATGAACAACATAAACGAATACAAGAAAACCCTAATAAAATTCGTCTACAAAATCATAGAAAAAAGACTAATAACAAACAACATAAAATTTTATGAGATACTTTATTCTTTTGGCTGGGTGGGGTTGTGTAACCAACCATTTCATTCAATCGTCCAATAGTTGTTCCCCACTGCACAACTACCAACCAATACATATTTTGTTTTATTGCACACTTCATCTACAGTATCAAAATTAAATTCTCTATCCCATGGGCCATAATTAAAATGAAAAAGCTATTAATGTAATCGAAAACTTATTATATGTCAAAAAATATATATTTTTTTATTTCTTAACTTGTGCAAGTAATGCATAGAATGGGAAATTCATAAATAAGTAAAGAAAACTCAAATTCGACTTTTAAATCTTGTATAGTGAATGTACACACACTCACTAATTAACTCAAAATATTTAATATTTTGTCATAATTTTTCTAATATAAAATTATTTATTATTTTATATGATGAAATATTTATCGTAAGAAAGCAAAATAAAAAGTAAGTCAGTGCAACATACATATATCTCCTCTTCCACCTAAATTAAGAGACTTTTTTCTTTTTTTTTACTAAAAACACACCTAAAAGAGTTCATTTTTTATTTATAATTGTCTTCTCAAACAAGTAAATATTTGTAATTTTGTGCTACTTATTTCCTTTTGATAATTAGATATATAAAATCAAATTATATTATATAAATAGAGTGTAAATCGTATTTTTATAAATTAATCGTATTTTGTGCTACTTATTTTATATTTTATACTAAAGGTATTTATTTTTAGAGATATTTTGAAGATTTCATTTCAACTAAAATATACAAGTGTGATGTAAATCTTACTTAAAAAGTTAATAAATTTACTTACTAACTTGTTGTCTATAACATGAGTTTATTTTATTTAAAAAATATTGAAAAATAAAGGTAGAGCGAGGGATTAAAATAAAGTAAAATTATATTGAAAGTTGATTTGAATTGTGAAGCAAATAATCCGTAGCTCTCAGAGTGAAAGATGAAAAAAAAAAATGGTAAGATCGGAAATTGATGCTTAGAAGATAAGGGTGAGAAAAGAATGAGAAGAAATTGAGGGAAGGGGTTTAAATTTGGAGACATGAGAAGGACCTTACGGGGCCACTATCCCTGCCAACGCAACCCAACCCAACCCTTCAACTCTTAACACCACTCTACGTAAAATTATTAATTTTTCCTCAACAAAAATATTCATATCTATTTATTTATTTTGGCAGCTCTTGTCTTCTTCATAAAGCTTGTGTAGTCCTAGAGGGGGACATGGGAGCTACATACTCACACTTGTAGACAATTTCAACACTCTTTTGTCCAAAAATTCTACTTCACCTAGGACCCCATTTCCTCTTCCATTTTCATTTCAACGTCATCTCCTTGCAAAATTTAAGTCCACCCACCACTCCATCTTACAAAAATCATCATATTCACTTAAAAATTAACCCCTCTTTCAAAAATTATTCAGATCGGAACTTCACTGATTTTTATACCAATTATCTTAGTTTATTTTATTAAAAATGATTTTAATTTTGTCACATCAGCCTACTAATTTTTAGTTAAAATTCTGTTTATTTCTCTCCTTAATTGGTCTTCTTAATACCATGGTTCGGAATAGAGAAACGTGATTATTTATGATCTGATAGTTAAAAATTCTGCTTATTTGTGGAAAATGAATAAAGGAAAGAGTATTACCATGCATAATAGTCAAATTGGTGAGGGCAAGAGGAAAATTCTCAAGAAAAAAATTTGAGTTTGAGTTTAATTAGCTATCTCTCTATTATGAAATTGAAATTAAATATGTTGACATGAGCAATATATGTGTAGATACAAAAATATGTGAATAGCATGGTTGTTTACAAGAAATAGACAGAATAGACAGTGAAACAAAAGGGCCATCCTTCAGAAGTGTGTGCACTGTGTTCCTTAGTGGCCCTCCTTCATTAATAGTTTAGTGTAGAATTAATCTTTTGTCCTTTGAGAAAAATTGATAAAGAGATTTAACAGCTCATTGTTCAACAGGAGAGGGGGTAGCTAGGGGGTTCCAACCATGTGATAAAAGCGATCCTCACCAAAGTGTGGGCTAAAATTTACAACGTTGGAGGGACTCATGTGCCAAGAATAACCTAAGGACGTAAAACCATCAAAACAAATACCCTTTTCTTCAAAACTATTTAAAGATATTGCAATGTTGGCACGTGTATGATTCCATTTCCTATGGAACACTCAGTGTGAGTCTCAAAGCAACATACAGAATTGCCTAAATAACAACTCTCACTGCCTTGGATTCTAATTAAAGCCCATAAAAGCATGTGGTTTTCGGAGTGCAATTGACTCAAGCTACAGTGGTTTTAGACTGTCATATGCTACTTCAATTGGCCACTACACTGTAGTTTTATATTCAGCTCTACTTTACCAAGATTTCAGTGGGATTTTCCTCCACTGTTTACATTTTTTCACAAAAGCTAATTTAATATTATAAGGCTATCATAGCTACTGTGACTGTGTGAGACCCATATGAAGCCTGTTCCAGCACTCATATGGCAACAGAAGGTTGGTTCAACACAAAATATCATGTCAACATATGACAACTCAAGTGTGGTCAGTGAACTATGACTATGAGTGCCAAGTATGACCAGTTAGCTTTTTGTGCATAAAATGACCATGTTCAGCTGGGGGGAAAGTTGCTTTATCAAAAGGTGAAATTGATTTGTTGAATATAGGTAATGATCAAAATTCAAAAACCTTCCAAATGGGGTAGAAATTATTTTTCGCCGACTGATTAGATGCATAGCTAATAGTCAGCACTGTTTTATTCATACGGATGGATTGCAAGCTAGCAATTAACTAGCTTGCTTGATCCCATTTTGCTATATATTTTACTTAATTAACATTTTTCATTTGCCAACAGTGGCATCCTCAATTTGTAACTAAGAGAAAGAATATGCGCATCTGTGACTTTGGAGAGAGATTACCTTTTTTCCTTCCATTCATTTATGAACCCATGAAAAAAAGTGTTTGATTAAAATCAAGAAAGTTACTTACAGAGGATATATATGAAATCAATCTTATTTATCCATGAAAAAATATTGGGCAATGCCCTTAATTCTTTGGTCAAAGCTGTCTTTAGTCTATGGCTTTAAAATGTCTTAATAACCTTCTTCACGGGGGATAAATATTAGAAACCCAAAAATTCTATAACCCACTTAAATCCATATAATAGAACATCCAATGGCCATTAACGCATAAATCCTAGTACATCAACTGCAAAAGGGTGTCTCCATATTAGTTAAAGTTGGCATTTAGGTTGCATGTTGTAATTTTGTAGAACTTTGGTACCCAGTAGAAGCTGACTTCTCTAGTGACTGATATATGTGAATGTACTGCATATATACACATTCATGGAAAACTACTTCGATAAAACATACAATTATATATTTATAAGTGTACGTTATATAAGTGTAATTATATATGTGTGTGTGGTGAAAAGCAGAAAGACCTAATAATGATATAATATATATATATATATATATATATACTTGGTTCAAGAATAATTTAACTTGGTGGGTTCCAGTTCCCCCCGGGACTGAATTAGTGGATCTATTCAACCATGCTCAGAAAGCATGAATAAGGTAATCATTAAGCCTATTTCTGCTAAATTTAAGGGTGTGGTTCTGGAAAGAAAAAAAGTTAACTTCATAGATTGAATGAAGAAGAAAACAATATAGGAAGAAAGTTGTGTGACACAAGATGAGATCCAATACATATGTTAAAAGCAAAAGTGAAAGAAATTGGGTTGGTGAGTGGGAGAGAGCAATAAGAAGATTGATAATATGGACTTACAGGAATTATAGCACTGTGTTTGATATGCAGAATGTGGTGGTTTGTGATGCAGCAATTGGAGGTTGTCCACGAAAAGCATGAGAAATAGTAGAAGCCACCAAAGGAGGAATCCAAAGGGATAGCATGATCCCAAATATTGAGAAGGGAAAATTTATAAATCTGAGATTTGGGATCAATGCGATCCCTTTGGATGCCTCCTCCAGTTGCAGTGGAATGAAAAATACATATCAACAAAACTTCAGCTTCTGAAATGATTCTTGAGTGTGTTTGATATATACTTTCTCTGAAGGGTTTTGTGGTGAAGGAAAGTGGTGGATGATGAAAGGCTCTGAGTTTGAGGGTTGAAGCCAAGGAGAGAGGGTTTGAAAGCAAAAGAGAACAAGTGCTTATATTAACAACAAAAACTCTCTTTCCATCATTGTTTCTTTTATTTCAAAATTTGATTATATTTATGAAGATTTGCAGAATAATAGGAAAATGGTTTTCACGAAATTATGATATTTATTGAGATGTAGACCCCATTCCATAACAATCCAGACACCCCGAAGGAAAATTTACCCGACAATGGGTCAGCTATCCATTATTGGAAATTCTCTACAAGTTGGCTAGCAATATATATTACAATTTTATTCCCTGTCTTCGCAAAGAAAAGCAATTTTATTCTCTAAATTTTTCTTTTCCTCTTTAACTAAATCAAAGTTTGTGGTCCAATCCATGTTCCCACTCACACACAACAAACTATAATAATACTTGGTTCAGAAGTATGCATTATAAAAATTATGACATTATATGTACGCATGATTAAATATACTTTATCAATGATATGAATGATCATACATATGACTTAACACAGACTAAATATATGCATAATGGGCGGATATTTGAAGAAATCCAAGTTGTCTACATTGGTCAAAGATGCTTAATATAACGCATTACATATATATCAATTTATTAAAATACATTATAAATCATAAGGCTGTACATTTTTTTTATATTGCTAACCACTGTATATATATAGCTTAGTGCTAGTGTTCAACTTCTAAAAAGTATTTGATTTCATGTTCCATTTCTAGTAAGTTTTAATGCCCAGACTCAACCATCCTTTCTAACATCAAAATCCCAAGATCTCACTTACAAAAATATAAAGAAAAATCTATTTATTAACTGAACTCTTCTTCCTTTAATAGTACGCCATTTTCACTGATAATATCCACTATATTGCAATTGGATTATGCATATTACTCAGTTCTAAAGGCATCCAAATATAGGAAAAATACTCCCAGTTTGTGTTAATTTGGGTTAAAGAAAATGTTATTTTTTAAATGGTGATTTTGTAGGAAACATGGATAAGAGATTAAAGGAAATGATTCTTGTGAGATTTGAGGGTTTTAATGGGCAGACAAATGCACAATGGGCACCCAAAAGAGAAGCATTTGTTTGCTTGTAATCGAATCTAGTAAAATTGCACATGGATAGGCACATTAAGCGGGTATTTTAGCTGTCTAGATCCTTTTCATATCTTTTCTTTTCTTTCTTTATATCTCATCTAAATCTTCTCCACATGATCACGGCTACTAATAGGCCTCTAAAAAAGTTTAATTCATTTTCTCTAACAACAACCTCATCGTACATGCTTCTCAAATGTTCCTATCATTCGTAAAGTTTGAGGACTAAGTTTGTCCTCCTTTATCGTTCAAACACTAAAATCAACCACTTCAACTTTAGCAAAATCTTCACGTGAAACTGTCTTCTCACTTACCCATGTCTATTTTTCATGTCTCTTGTACAATTCTTCAAATTTTTTTCTCAAACTTTTTAAGTATATGTACTTCAACTGTTCCAGAAAAATATATAAGTGATAATAGTCAATGCATATATTTGAGGTTTTGTGCTATTTGCACGAGTATGATATTGCTTGGTGAATTGATAAAGATTTGTCTTTAGAATGGATGTTTTTCTTCAAAGTATATAAAATTGTTTTTTTTAATCACATTCTCAAGAATTTGTGTTCAGAAAATTTATTATTTGGTTATTGACATTTAGTAACTTCAGAGCAAAATATTTAATTAAAATTTTGAAAAAACAAAAGTAAAAATAGAAATCATGTCAAAAAATTGAAGGAACGGGTAATTATTATAGAAAATAATTTCTACCATCTTAAAAGTATAGATACCTATCTTTATTATAAGAACAAGAATTAAGAAAAATATAAGTACTTTATCTTCCTGGCAATTAATGATTTCATGGAATATACTTTCAAACTTATATAATAAATATGAAAATGTAATATTTCTAATTTCAGTTTCATGAGAATCTTTCTTGATATATTTGAAAAAGAAATTTTTACCAAATCCAAAACCATGTTACAGCCATTTTTATAATTTTTATGACTCTGGATATGTTTCATGGTTTTCGTATAATTATTTAGAAAAACTTCAATATTCAAACCTTGAAACTTGTTTCAATAGAATCAAGGGTGTTTTTTCAAATTGAAATGATTACAGTCACAGAAAAATTAAAATTTGAAAGGGAATAGAAACAGAAATTGCTATTGTTGAATTTTAAATCTACTAGGCGGCTGAAGCTTTAGAAGGCCTAAAGCAAATTAAAATGAGGTCTTTTTAAATTAAAAAAATAATTAAAATGATATTTTTATCTAAAATTTATTTTTTAAGCTTTTTGTGATTTAAAATTATCTATTAAATTATCATAATTAATTTTATTTAAAAAATATTTTTCAATAGACATAATCCATTTAATCTTTGTTGAGACATAGTTGATCTTAAATAAGATTTGATTAGTTTAAGTTTTGAAAAACTCCTTTGAGCTGAAACAACTCATATTAGAATTGTTAACATTATTTTATATATGCATTTGAAAAAGAATTTATTCTTTTTATATAATTAAGAATGTCAATTCATTTATCATTTTCCAATCCTATAATCTCCTTTAAGATATTTAATTCTGAACATAAGTCTAAGTCATCAAGATCCAATAAATTATCATGTTTCAAATACTTTTTATTCAAATATAATTCATTTTTTTTTATTTTTATAAATTTATCTATAATCCCTTTTTGTGATTCAGCAAAAAGTTCAACTCTTATTTATTTTTTTTGAAGTTTTGAATAACCTGATTCAAATTTTCTAGTTGTCATATTTGTATAATTATATATAAAATTAAAAATTATAATATATATCATACTGAATATAACTTATAAATATATAAAATAAATCTAAGTTAAGAAGATAAATTGGGATCAATTGATCAATTAATCAATCTCATATTATTTTTACCTAATATTGATGTACTCAAAAGGAGCCAAAGTGAACACAAACTCTTCCTCAATCAATCAATTTAATGCTCAATGTCCAAGTAAACACATGGGCATAAGTACACAATATAGAATGATGAAATATGAAATGAAAGAAATTTGAAATTGAAAACAAGTTGAAATAATATTATGAAAGGAACAAAGAGACAAAGGAATAAAAGAGATAAGTGAAGAAAGAAGGAGAGAAATGGAACAATAGACAATGACACATACAAAGAGATGATATAGTTAGAATATAGGAAAGAGATAAATTAGAAAGTTTTGAGAAAGATTCCTTAACTATTCACTTTTTTTTTTAAATATTATTAATTTATTATAAGAAAGTTTCAAAAATATTATTCATTAAATAGTATTTATAGTACCAATATAAATTTAAAGTCATTAAATAATATTTATAGTACCAATATAAACTAAGTCAGTTAAAATATTTAAATTTTTAATTAAAATTTTATTAGTATAATTTTAAAATTAAATATTTTTTATTTTATAATAATATGTGAGTATTAGAATTTTTTGAGGTCTTGAGGCCTAAAACATATTAAATATTTTTTAGGCCTTTGTGGCCTTGAGGCCTAAAGCATATTAAAATTTTTTGAGGCCTTTGAGACCTTGAGGCCTAAAGCGGTTGCTTTACCTACTTGGGCCTTGAGCCATCCCTGTCAGGGGATTATAGGAAAAAGATGTTATTATCCTATTATATCATAAATAATTGCTCATTGATAATGAATATATAGCTCAGTTTATATATCTAGTTCAGGTTATTAAGTTAATTGTTTCAAAAACCTATTATTTAAATGTTAAGCTTTGATCACTTTAGGCACAACAGATTAATTTATTTAAATAAATATACATAATACAACGATATTAATATAGCATTAATTTATGCATATGTGTTTATAATTATATTTACTAGTCTTCCAAACAAAATAGAGTTTGCATTATATACATCCCGAATAAATAGGCAAAATTTAAGATTGTAATTTAAGAAATAAGATAAGTCCAAACTTTATTAATTATCTTGTGACTACCCGTTGTCTATAAGTTGACAATATTTTGGAATGCAACACTAACTAAATTTCAACATTTAATTACTTCATTGATTTTTATCTAATAAAATTACTCTCAATGAAAGTTTTATAAAATATATAAATTGGGGAAGAAAACATTAAAGTCCAGTGGCTATCCTCCCCAAAAGAGATATGTGAAAAACACATGTCTAGCTACCGAAAATATCAAACACTTTGTCCTATTTTGATAAGAAAAATATAATTTTTAAAACATTTAAATATATTAAATTTGAATCCATTTCATTTTGAATTGCTTTATTTTTTTAAAAGTTTTAAACAATTCAAATTATTTAATTTCATTTTTTTGGTTTGAATAAAATATTTTTTAATTATCATTAATTAAAATATTATTTAAATATCAAATAATCGTTAATACTTTCAAAATAATAATATTTTTTAGTCGATATTGGTTGATGATATTTTTTCGGTCAAAGTTCATTAAGAATTTTTAAACCCGTATGGATAAAACCTTTTTTCGATTGATGTCGGTTAAAATATTGTATTCAACGTATGTTAATCATAATTGTTTAGAATGATATTAATCAGATTTATTTTTACAATGTTTTTTTAGAGTTTATTTTTTAAAACTTTTTTATTGATATCAACAAAAAAATTCATAAAAATTGACACTGGTAACAAAAATCTTATTTAACGCTGGTTAAAAGTTTTTAGTCCTCGCTAAAAAAATCAATCAATAAAATATAGTTGATATTCGTAAAATATTAACCTTCCAGACATTAATTAAGAAAAATTGACTAATATCAAATTAGAAATAACATTTGTTTATAACAACAAAAAATAATCTTAACAATTGAAATAAAAAGAAATATTTTTTATCAACATCGATAAAAGAAATTGTAATTACAATAAAAGAAATAGTCATTTCAATAATATTTTATTTTTAATCATGTAAACTAAATCAAGTTAATGAAAGAATACAGAGAGAAAAAACAAGAATTTGAAAATATAAACAATTTTAAATTCTTACATTTAAGATGAAATTTAAAATTTTCTAATTTTTGATAAATTTTTTAAATTTTAATTTATTTTAAAATTTCTTATCTAGATTATTAATAAGTTAAAAATTACTTAATTTATTACTTGTTAATATTATAAATAATTGATGTAATATATTTTTTGTCTTCTAGATTACGTACTAATAAAGTTATTATACTTGTATTCATAATATCAGTTCATCTTCCTTTTTATGTGAGTAATGATACAATTAGAATGAAATTCATTAATATCATTATTAGACCGATTAAAAGTTTGGATTAAATTAGGTTAGATCTATATATTTTTCTTCAAATTCAAAACTGAATCACTCCTGTCAATAAATAAGTTAGATTAGGTTGTATCAATAGATATTTAAAAGAAAACAAAATTTATTATACAATTTTAGAAAATAATATTCATTTTTATTTTACCATTTTATTTTAATATTATTTTTGAATAGTAATATTATATGCGCATTTTGTTAAAAAAATGTACATAAACATATTGAATCAAATTTTATATTAAAAATAATAAATTGATATAGAGGTGGGATAATATAAGGAATATTTGAATAAAGAGTTTAAGAAAAAAAATAAAAAATAAAAGAATTCTAAACCTGATGGAAAAGGGAGGACTAAGGTTTTGTAGTGTTAACGATGTTTAATACATATAATTTTTTTCGATCTTTATTCTAAATAAATAAATAATAAATTAAAAATAAAAATATTGTATTAAAGATTTGATTAGTTGAGTTATAAGTTCAAAACTAGAAATCCAATATTATTTCAAGTTATAAAAAAAATTGGATTGAATTGAGTTTTTTCTCACATCTCAAAGTGTACATTTCCCATGAACTCTCACAAAAATACTTGCAAATTATTCACCAACAAAATTCTTGTATTGATAGTGAAATCCAAACTCATATTTATCAAATACAAGTCCAAGTCTTACCCACTAAATCAATTACGTGCAAACTTTACCCTTAACATCTTAAAATCTTTTAAATCACCTTGACAATTTACACATCATTAATGATGTCACTTTCTGAATTTTTCCTTTCGAATGAACGTTATTATCCATAGAGAACAGAGTTTCACAGTAAACTCACCATGATTCACACGATATGCATAACTAATTTGAGCAAACACAGGTACCATGAGAAGCATATGAAAGTGGATCGATAAGAGAAATGGAGATCTTGTGAAGCAATAGCAAATCCAACACAGTCCACAATGCTGTGGAAGCCTAGCATCATTAATTAAGATTCATTCATGTTCATTCACTCCCATCTCTTGGCCAGAAAAGAATTAAACAAAGAATGCCCATATGGATTTCTGTGTTGCTAGTTATATAATTAACCCCATAAAAGGTGATGCATCGTATTGATGATATATTCCAATGACTGATCAAATATAGACAGCTAGGGTTGAGCTATTAAAGGTGAATAAAACGGAGGAAAAGAGGGTAGGTACATGTTCATCCATCAACTATAACAAGAGATTAAAATTAAAATACATGTTTGTCTCTTTCAATAACATATTTTCCATAGTTAAGAATCAAAGATGGTGAAAAAAAAAGAGGGTAATTTATGAAGTGTGTTAAATGTGGTTGGAGAAACGTGATGCATGGATGGGTGTGCAGAAATTGGAGGGATATAAAAGAGCATGGTGATGAATGATGATATATAAATGGCGTGGTCCGGCTACTGTGCAGAGCAAATTGCATAAGAGTAGCCACGACAATACCATTAGTGGGATGACAGTACTGTCAATATTGGCCCTCTATAGGTGTGCTAGCTTCTGCATGCTGCCATTGGTGCTTCTTCAAGGTGGAACCCCATGTGCTGGAACAACCTCTCGTTCTTATATAATATATATATCATTAGGGTTTTAAATATCTTTTCTCATCAAAACAGTGTAACTTTTAGGTTAAATTATTCATGCAGACTCTTACTATTTTTTGTATTTGTATGTTATTTTTAAATTTTATGAATTATTATATGGTGGAAACTAAAACAACATGTATAAGAATGGAAAAATACAAAAAATAATATGATTTTTTTTAGGACTATAAACCGACAATAGTAATACAGTTACCTATGGGAATAAGGCAAGTAGAGAATATAGACAAGCCAACAACAAAATATTCTGATGTATAATTTTTTAAGTATATATTATTCCTTCAAATAAATAGAGTTCTCCATGAGAGAAAAATAAAATATTTTTTTTATAAATTAAGTTTAGTTTATATAAGTTAAACGTAAAAATTTAAATATATACAAAAAAGTTCTATAAATTAATCTATTATAAACTAATTTCAATTTATAAAAAAAAAAATGTTTTTGTTCTTAATTCTCTTGTCTAAAAATTCTGATGATGAAATCGGTGAGAACAGAAAAATTATGTTATTCCGTTTGTGTGTTCAATTCATTTATCCTTGCCAAATATTAGAAATTATGTAACGCTTATAAAAACATATGAAAATAGGTAGCATTAATTATTTGAGGGTCGGAGAGAATTGTGATGAAAAGCAATGATTTCAGCGTTTGCGGTGCACTTTTGGGAGCTTCGACGGAACATTATATATTATTCTGAATCTGCTCATTCACTCCACTTTTGTGTCATAAACACCTTTCTGCAGCTTTATATCATATGCAACTTTCTGCTCTGCACAAGTTTCTTCGATATGTTCAAACAAACATACAATCATTCATCCATACAACTTGCCATGCATTTTCACTACTTTTCTGTTTGAACTTTGAAGTCATACAATTTTTCTTCATTAACAGTTTTACTGTGGGATTTGCTTGTGGTATTAATTAATTATTTCTTGTAAAAATACCTGTGGTGTTTATTAAAAAAAAAAAAAACATCCATAGATGAATATTTATTTAAAAAAAATAATGGATTTTTTTGCTATGCTATTTACTTGCTGGGCCTTGGTTTTTATTTCCTTGCCAGAACTATTTCGGCATGGTGGGTCAAAGCACAAAATATGATGGACCTTACAGAGTGATATGTGTTTGGTAGAAAAAAAATTAGAAAAAAAAATTGACAAATGAAAATTACATAGAATATTAGAAATAGAGATATTTATTAATTACTTACTAATTTTCATTCCTTTTCTTTATTTTCATTTATTTTCAATTTAATTAAAGTGGGCCTCTCTCACTTTAGCCTTCGTAGCAAATGCAAACTCATCTTTCTTTGAAGCGTGTGTGCATCAATGATCACAAAACCTAACGTTTGTTTCTTTAACCCTTCTTTTAGGAACGTAAGGTCAATTCAAACACGCTCTCAATCCCTAAAGAGGAAAACAATTAGGTTCACTTTTTGTTTCTCTTTTTTTTTTTTTTTCAATTTTTTGTATTTAGCTCCTCCATTCATCTCACATTATTTCAAACCATAATTGATAAGAGGCACACTAATTAATCGTCTTTTTGTGTAGTGACATTAAGATTTGGAAGGTCAAATCAAATCATGATCATAGCATCAATCGAGAAAAAAGCAAGCATGTGAATGTGTGAGATCATCAACTTTATATTATCATTTTGACAGACAAATATCGTTTTACTCGTGTTTACAAAATATAAATTATCTAAACAAATAGAAATCTAAATTTTCGAAAACGAAAAAAAAAGAGAATAAAAGTATAATATTTTAATATTTTTTTATTCTTGAAATATAATCGTATTTTGTTTTAATTCTTAAGACGCGTTTAAATAAATATGTTGCGTGAGGGGAGACTGTTTCATGATTGTTGCAAAAAGGTCTATTGATATTATCTTCTTTTATATGTAAAAACAACTCGTCCTTTCACTATATTATTAAATTTATTAATTTTACCTAAAAGCTATAACAATAGTATATCATAATGTAAATTCTATCAATCAATCGTTTTCATGTTGAATTGTTCGATTTCGTGTGTGTACATATATATTTATATGTATACACGTTGTGAGTGGAAAGTTTGAAAACGAAAGATCTTATAAATTAGTACATAATTCATGCTGACTATATTTTTAAGTTAATGCTGTAAAGAGAACACCCTAAGAAGCTATCAATAATTTATTTTTCTCTTAAGTTTTTTAATTCATAACATTAAATAAAAATTTCCAATGTAGCGAACCCTAATACAAGATTGCAAATGAATTAGCTCTTATCCTCATAAAGATTAGTCCACAAGTATCTCCGATGTTCACATTTGTTTCACCTCTTTTTTTTTTTCTTTTTTTTTTTCTTTTTCTTTTTTTTTTTTTATTTTTTTTTTTTTTTTTTTTTTCCTTTGCTGTGTAATTTACTAATTTGTTAATTGTACATTTCGTATCAATTTTTGTGTTATTTCAAAGTATGCAAATTATGATAAAAATTATGAAAAAGGTGTAACTTATAATCTTTATGAGGTTTTGTCACATTTGTTAAGGAACTGCAAATTTTATTGAAAATAATGTTGAAATACATAAAAAAAAATTATAGGATGAATTTAATAAAGAAACCTCTTTTGATATTTTTAATGGGTGCTTTTAGGACATTATATTGAACATTTGACCGTTCATCTTTTATAAATCTTTATTAGAAAGAATTGAATTATGTTAAGAAGTTTACAGTCATATACCTGATTTGATTATCTCAGTTAATATTTTCCCAATATTTATGGTTATTGAGGTTATTTGAGTAAACTATCCATATGTATTTTTAAGAAGAAAAAAAAATTTCACATAACTTGTACGCAAGTTTTTTTAGAAAAAACCAAATAATGAAATAAACTTTCTCATACACTTAAGTTAAAAATATAATTTTAGAGAAACTAGCAAAAGAAAATATTTATTGTTTCTCTTAATAATTATTATCCTGATTTTTTCCAAACATAAGAAAATCAAGCTTAACTTTCATTTTCCTTTCCCAATTATCATTTTAAACTTTTATTTTTGACTTTATGTTATCTCACATTTTTTTCTCCCTCTAGTCATATCTCATATAAAAATATGCTCTCTATACATTCTCAACACCACCACATACACGAATAAACAATTCATCACTTAAAAAAAAAAAAAAAAACTCTTCTCGACATCAAAAAGTTAATTGGAACTTCTTTTTAAGCCTTATTTTATTATATTATATAAAAATAAAAAAATTAACGTATAAATGAGTTTTCATATGATCAAATAAAAATTTTAGTTTGTTAAAAAGTCTTGTTATAAATACTTATTAACAATAATAAATAATATATTTTGATATATCTAATATGAAATATGTGATATAAGAGTAAAAGATTAGACATAATCTAACAAACACTATTTGAAAAATAAGCAAAGTCTTGTTTAAGACATACATACATAAGATATAGAAAAATTTGACATGTGAAAATTACAAGACATATTTGTTAATACGAAAACATTTACAAGTCATACCATTTTATTCATACATATCGAAGTTGACTATAATACAATAAACTTACTTTATGAGTCTAATGTCAATTTTGTGCTGGGAATAGAACATTGAAGAATGCAATGATAAAGGTGTGTATGCAAAAATACATGAAATATATTAAAAAAATTGTTAAAGAAAAGTCAACCATATTTTGTAAAGTATTATTATACATAAGACTAAAAAAACATGCAAAATAAATGAAGCTATGTAGAGAAAAATCAATTTCACATAAGTGAACTATATGAAACATTGCATGTAAAGAGGTCCACAAGTTATTTCTTGTGCTTAATTTAAGATTGTTTGCTAGATGACTTACAAAGAGAGTTGTATTTCTATACTTAGATTTTATGCCCTCTCATTAAGAGCTTTCTTATAAACACCTTAAACAACTTTTGTTGGATTGCAATGACATTATGTACTTGGTCAAGAGTGACGTAATGTACTCATTTTTTATATTAGAGTGTAGATAAAGAGATAGTCAAGGGTTATATAATGTACTTGTTTTTTATTTTAAGAGGAAATAAAGAGATAGTTCAAAATGACTGTGTGCATTGGTTTATAAGCTCAAAGCAATAAAAAATAATACTTAATTTTAATATATTAATAGTATTTTCTATTACTCACATAGAAGTTCTTGTTAATCATATCATATATTTATAAAAATACCTATAAACATACATCAAAACTCGAACTATTCAATGTTTAATGAATATCGTGGTGCAAAAAATTCTTTTAAAGTATTTTTCAAATTTGGTTCAAAATCCACTTTCTATAACTAATTAGTTATTTCAACATAATTACTCATTTGAGTAATATTACTTAATTAAACAAATTGACCTAATTATAAAATTAGTAAAAAGTCACATTTAAATACAAATCATTCTTTATATCTTCTCGTCTATTATAATTACTTAAGTTAATATTCTTTATTGTGATTTAGTCAAATATATTGTTTTTACCAGTAATATTTTTTTTATTTTGTCTTACATCTTTAATAAACCATCAAAATTACTTTATTCTTTAACATTTCTAAAATAAAGATAAAAAAAATAAAATATTTTCTTAATACAATAAAAGTTAGAGAACATTATTATCACACTAACACCATTTTTACTTATATAGCATATTGCGTCATAAAAGTGTTGGCCATTTAACATTTTTTAATAGAAGACTATACATACTAAATAAAAGATTTGGAACTTGTAAGAATGATTTCCGAAAACATAAAGGAATAAAAATGAAAAAGCACTAAATTCTATAAAGATATAAGAATATTTTGTTAAGCGTGTTTTTTTTTTTATCGGCTTCTGTTAAACGTGTTATTTACCTTAAATGTCAATATATATTCCACTTAGCGTGTGGATAAATTGGTGCAAGAATGTTCTAGCTTAAACGTGATTTTTTAAGTATTTTTTATGCATGAGACAAGAAAAAACAAAGCAGGAAAGAGACTAGATCCTAATATGAACAGCTCCATTACATCAAGAAAGCATTGGGGGAGAGAAATATCAAAGGAACATTGTGTGCAAGAAAGAAAAACATCATCATCATTTACTCATATTTAGCAAGCCAATTTACACAAAAATTAGATTCTTTTAGTATATGTTGCAAAGTAACTTTTCAATTTAAGAACCCTTTTGAAAAAGGTAACTAAGCTAAATTGTCCTTTACTAGCTCCAAAGCCATCTTTGAATCAGTTTCACAAACAATTGTTCTATAATTATCTTTTATTTTCTTTTGAAGACTATTAAGCATTGCAAAGAGCTCAATTTCAAGGCTAGGAGATACACAACAAGCACCTGAAAATCCTGAAATTTAGTTCCCAAGGAAGTCCCTAAATATGATGCCAAATTTTGAAATTTGAGTGATGAGTGTATAAATTCCTTGAAAATTTGGAGAAAGAGTTTTGTCATCCCTAGTAATTTTACTTGACTTCAACATATTTGTTTTGAGGGGAAAATACCTGTGATCTATAAAAAAATAAAATAAAATTATTGATCACTCACTCATACTTTTGTGTTTATGTTACGATTCACTTTTCAAGGATTATGATTTTAGGTTTAGGGTTAATTTTAATTCTAAATTTGATTATGTTTTAATATTTGAAGAAATGAGTTTTAGAAATATAAATAATAAATTATTGAGATATAAAATAAATTTAAATGGTTGGTATGTCTTCTATGTTAGTAGTTATCCCTATTTAACAAAAAATATTATTAATGGAAAACGTTTATAGTTTAAGGATTAATTAAGGTATGATTAAAAATAATTTTATCTGAAAAAAGATAAATTTATCGATTGATTGAAATAAAATTAGTATTTAAGGTATTTATTTCCAAAAATAATAAAATTTAATTATCGATTAACACATAATAAAATTCATCGAGTCTTTTTAAAAAAAAAAACAAAATTTTGAAGGATTAAGTTTTCTTTCTCTAATAATAAATTACTCAAATCGATTCGGTTTGACAAAATGTGTCAATGATGCTTTTAGGCCTGTTGCACTATAATCAGACTAGATTACATATGTTTGTGTATATATATAAAAGTATGTTTAATTACGTGGATTTTTTTTAAGTTTTCTATGATTAATTAATGCTTTTAATTAAAAGAATTGAAAATTTAATTAAAAAGTTTCATTTTAATATTAATAAATTCATTTTAATATTTTAAATATATCATATAATTCTTTTGAAAGAAATTAAAAGTCACTGTAGGTATACATTGGACAAAACAGGTCAAGATGGAATAACAAGGAACAAAATATCATGTTACTTCACTTTACCAAATTCATTAATAATAGATTGAAATATTAAACTCAAGTCATTTCATCATCCACGCAAACATATTGAATACATGTAAACCTAAATATTTAAACAGCCCTTATCATAAATTTCTCTAATTAATAATTTTGGTTTGCCTCTCTTATTTTTTAATTTTTTAATTAATTGATGTCTCATTATTAGTTCAAACAAAAGGGAAAGACAACACTGCTAAAGCTAAATCAAAATATCAAGGGTTGGCAATATGATGAGGGGTCCACCGTAATGACACCAGCCACTTAAAAAAATAAAATATGCAAATTCTTTTTCACGATTGCTTGTTCTTTAGTGAAAAATCTGCCTTTATTTTATAATAAAAAAAATAAAAAGGCTAATAGTTAAGAATAAATGACAGGGATATTAGTTTGTCCATACCCGCACATTTCTTTCGTTAAATCATTCTCCATTTTACCGAATACTTTGTGCTTCCCACATTTTTCCATTTTTCAATTTTAAGAAAATCTGATATTTTGGGTTTCGTATCTTCGAATCCCATCAAACCGTAGCCATGCCTCTTCTGATGTAGCCACCGTTGCTCCTTCCAAACAATAATATCTTCTAATCGCTACATTCAAAATATAATGTTTTTTTTCTTATTATAATAAGAAGAAAACGAGGAACTCATTATTTTGGAGCCCACAATATCTCATAAAATTATTTTCTTCTCGACTTAAACTAAATTTATTTATTCTGTAATGCAATTAAACTTATAAATATGTTTATTAAAAGTATTTACGAAAACATTTATTCAAACACTCAGTATTAAATAGAAGTGAAGCATTAAATTTCTGTAGAAGTTCCACAGCAAAAGCAGAATGGATAAGCCGTGCCCTAACTAACAGAGCTAACCAAACATATCACAAAACCTGATACAGTATTATGACATAAAAGAGGACAATAGAAACAGACACCAACCAGTTAGCACTTCCTTCACTCAACCACCAACAATTATTGAGCAATTCTAACCCATGCTATACCCTAACATCAAATGCCTTCAATCATACACACACACACACCATCTTCAACTGTGAAAAAGCACCATTCAACTATACCAGATAAAAATATTCATGGCAAGAAGCTAGCACATTTTACAGCATCAAATGATTACAAAAGGCTAAAAAATTAGTGGAATTTTGTCAAAATTTAGAATATCTGATAAAAAATGGGATTTTTTATTTTTAAATGCCTTCCCCCATATCTTCTGTTCTTTCTTTTTCGTCTCCTTTGAACCACTCTTCGTTGTGCGGGTTTTGGGTTAGGTAACCAACTTTAAATTTAAAAACAATATAAGTAAATTAAATTTAAAAAAAATAAGTAAAAACTAAGAATTTGAATTTTTTTTTTTACCTTGTCCTAATTAGATTTTGTAAGAATAAGAAAAATAGGTGTGTATAAATATTGTATGATATAAGCAAAAAGTTATAGTTTAAAATTTCAATGCGATCTACGAGGCGAAAATACAGTTGCGGGACCCACCAACCTCCACTTACTGAACAACAACCTCAGCATCGGAGCCAGTGGCACAGGAACCATACAGACGCAAAACACACACTTGACAACATGGGAAATTGTCGGTCTCTCTACCTCAAACCCACCACGCCGCACTCTTGTGTTGTGTTCACTCTTGTGTTGTGTTCTTTCAGATAAATTCAGTGCCGTTACAATTGTTATGACCACTATTACTGCAACTATAAGGAAGGTTTAGATTCAGATTTATTTATTTATTTAATTATAAATTGAAAAGAAATCAAGCTGGCGGTTAAGAACGTTTCTGCGGCGGCTGCGGAGGCGGAGCACCTTGGCGTCACGCTGATTTCCGACGCAGAAAACCTCGCGACTGTTGAAATCCCCGAAACCGCGCATCAAGTTAGCACCGGTATGTTCCTCCTTCTTGGCTACACTCTATACACTGCTACTGAATTGGGAATTTTTGCAAGATGAATGAATTGGGGAATATTTGCAGATTCATGGTTTCAGGTGGGGTTTGTGCTCACGACGGGCATCAACAGCGCGTATGTGCTTGGATATTCTGGGACCATCATGGTGCCCCTGGGTTGGGCAGGGGGTGTTATCGGTTTGATTCTCGCCACTGCGATTTCGCTCTACGCGAATGCTCTTATTGCTAAGCTTCATGAATTTGGAGGAACAAGGCATATTCGATACAGAGATCTTGCTGGATTTATATATGGTATAATTCTATGTATTTGTCTCTGAGTAAATACATAACGTAACACAAAATCGATAATTGGCTACTACTAGCTGCTTTTTCTCTTGCTGTGTATGTAAGTGAATAAGCATATATGCTTATGGTTTTAGTTATCGTCTCTCACTAATTTTCTTATTGCACAGGAAGAAAAGCTTATTCCCTCACATGGACTCTGCAGTATATCAATCTTTTCATGATAAATGTTGGCTACATCATTTTGGCTGGTTCGGCTTTGAAGGTACATGGGGCAACACTTGTGTTTCTTCAACCGTGTTGAGACACGCTTTGTTTGATTTTAGGTCATTTTTCCGTGTTTAATTCTAAGTTGAGGAATTGATTTCAGAAACATATAATCGAATTGAAGTATTTTTAGGTAATTTTTATATAATCAACTAGGAGAAACTTAGTTTTTTTTTTTTTTTTTGTAAATTTTTT
>Ga0209700_101887_pt1 | contig 43433 bp, 11 predicted proteins | sample SiratroredBW_FD_187528 | JGI IMG/M metagenome (GOLD analysis project Ga0209700, IMG submission 187528) | Root nodule microbial communities of legume samples collected from California, USA - Siratro red BW (SPAdes) (version 2) | ecosystem: Host-associated > Plants > Roots > Nodule | place: USA... | reverse complement strand
TTTTTTTTTTTTTTTTTTATATATGTTTTTCATGTTTTTGTGTAGAATATGTAGGTTTCTATTTTAATTTAATGTTTTTTAAGTTTCAGGAATTACATATTCTTAGCAGGTATAAGTTTATATTTTAATTTATTTTAAATTTTCCAATATAATTTATTATATGTAAACTAAATTTAAAGCAATATTTGTCTAACAATTTATTTTTCATTTTAATTTGAATTAGTTATTTTTTTAATAAAAAACTTAAATAATTATAATAAATAAGCATAACGCTAAAAAACAATAAGAATGTATTCATAAAACAATGATAAAAAACATAGTCATGAGACATAACTATTTCTTATTATCATTTTAAGGATAAGATAATAAAATATAAGTTTTATCTAAATAAAATATTTTAAAACATTAATTTTACTAGTTTATGAAAAAAATTAAAATCTATCTTACTAAATAAATGAAATAGTTTTTTGAAAATTTAATCTGTAATTTAAATAAAATATTTTAAAAATAGTTAAAGTGTAACACAGTAATCCTAAATTTCTATTTCAAACACCCTGTTCGATGCTATCAATAATGCAGTAACGATCCACGGGATCAAATTTGAACCATCAATCATTTATTGGTGTACGTAATGGATTCAATTAATTTATTCTTAAATTAAAGTTACGTTAGTACTGTAAGTGGGTGGGTGTTGATAAATACAAAAAAGTATTTTTCAAAATAATCTGTTTTAAAATTTAGTTTTTATTTATTATTAAATATTTTAATTAAAAATTATTCTTAAGCCTATACTTTTTCTTTCCTACAAAAACGAAAATAATGTTTTTAGCTAAAATTACAATAGTTATTTTATTTAACGTGATCCCAATTATATACACTAGTAATGAATTGTTAGGTTTTCCTACAAAAACGAAAATAATGTTTTTAGCTAAAATTACAATAGTTATTTTATTTAACGTGATCCCAATTATATACACTAGTAATCAATTGTTAGGTTTACCAGTAGAATCCATCACACCGAAAACTGAAGATATATTTAATGTCGAAGTGCAGATGTAATTCAAAATAACTAAAATTTATCCTTTTGTTTTTTTTCATTAAAAAAAATAAATTAAAAACTACTTACTCATTCCTTATTATTTTTTCTACCCTTTTTCATCAACATAAAAAGTATTATTTAGAACTATTTCAATAAATAAAGTCTCTAATTTTATAATATATATGATAGGCGTGATTCATGAACAAAGATTGTGCTGTATTGTAGTGAAATGGTCCAATTTCACTTCACTTCAGTGTAGCTTTCCATCATTTTTCTTTCTTCATTCTCTTACTCTTTTTCTTAGATTCGTAAAGACATTCATTAAGGTGCAATATTTTTTTTTTTCACGATTCGCGATAAAAAACATTTTTTATTTATTTAATAAGTAAGTATCCTGAACACGTCTGTGTAAAAAAAAAATCCTACATGTTTTCTCGAAAAAGGGTTTTTTAAAATAACCAGAGATATGAAAATTAAAAAAAAAAAGAATATAGACTATATAATGTCTAGATGCAGTTTATAAGTTGGGTGGGTAAAGAGTGTGAAAGAAAGAGAATGGTTAAGGGTGGCGCGGCGTGACGAAACGTGATTGTGGACAAGGCAACCCTAAGTCAACTTGACGTTATGTTTTTGAGTTTTTTTAGGTAAAACGGTAGCGGCTCGTCTCGTCACTGCTCGCCCCTTTGACCCCACACCAAATCTATATTAATTATGGGACTTGTCTTTTCTTAATAACCTTACTTAATACCACTACATCTTTTAATAATATTTTTTTTTCAAATATTGTTGCTTTATTCAAAATAAATCCGTGATTTTGGAATTTTCCTAGATAATTTCAAATTTGGTTTAATTTTAGCTTCACACCCGAAATTTCTGTACAATTAACTTTTCAAATATTCTCCAGAAGAGAGAAACTATTTCTTTATTCGAAGACTTTGAAATTCGCTTAAGAAAAAAATTAATAAGTACGATTTATATTGCTTTTAAGATTTTGGATAAGGATCAGAATAATAAAAGCATAATCTCATTTCCGATGATGATGATATAATAAAAAACATATAGAATAATATGCATGCATAAGAATATTAAATAGAACAGCCAATTTTATTTGTTTTTTAATCTAAACCTTGAAATTGACGAATTATTTTTTTATTAGAAGGTAGTAGCCACGAGCAAGCATAAAAGACAACATAAAATGGATCTGAAATGCCCTTACGAATACCAAACGGGATCGCTTCAAAGTGTGCCTCTTCGTATTCACAATAAAATAGTGAAAATAATAATCTTTAAGAAAAAAATGTTTAATAATATTTAAATTTTTATCCATTTTCGTCAATTTATTTATTCATTCTACATATTATAGTTTAACTGTAAATAATTTAGTAGTTCATATAACGTCATTTGGTTTTTGACCTGTATTAGGTAGAGCATTGAGTTGAAAGCGGAACACTTTTTGGAGAAAACGGGAAAAGTGAAGGCCACGCTCTGGAGCAGAACGTGCGATTGACGCGCAGGAGCAAAAGACGAATTTGCGTAGTAAAATATGTGGGTGTGGTGTGGATTTCTAAACCCCGTTTGTTCCATTGAGGAGAATAAGCATGGAAAGAAGAAGAGAGAGTAATGGTTGTGGATAGCTTTGTGTGTGAGTGCGTCCTTTTTATTCTCTTGTCCTCTGCTCCTGCCTTTACAACAAAATCATACCAATATTTTATTTCTCCCTCAATTTATTTTATTTTCTTAAAAACAAATTAAATTCCCACTATTTCCATTTTTTTCTTCAAAAAGTCTATTAGAATTTTTAATATAGTGATGAAGGCATTTTATTTCGTGAACTAATAAAAAATATATTTCACATAACTATATAATCTTAACGAAACTTATGAATTTTAGGATAAAAAAAAGGAGAATATATTTGGTAAAAGTAATAGATTAATTTTCTCTAAATTTTGGAGAGCACTTTATCCTTGGGTTTATGCAATCTTGTAGATCATCCATAAACAATAACCATAAAACAAAAAGTTAAGAGGAATCTATTCCCTTATCTTGTACATCTCCCAGCCGTTGGATCTTCACACGTAATCCCACGGCATTGGACTTGGACCGTTGGATGAGATCCTGTACTGTAACATGGCCCCACCCGCACTCCTCGCGTCCACCGCCCACCCTTTTTTGCCAAAACCGGCGAAAGGCAATGTGGGTCAAGTTTTGCAGCGTTGGATCTGCACAATGGAGATTATGTTTTAAAATCAACGGTGTGGGATTCTAAGCGCAAAATTTAGAAGGGAAAGTCAATTTGGTTTCATTCAGACACAGTCCCAAGTGCAAAATATTTTTAATTAATTTGTTTGGGAATATCAATGGAAAAGACGGGGTGTTGCTTTTATTTTATTTTTTATTTCCCAGGTTTTGAAAGAATATACCTTTTGATATTCGGATCCTAGGATGCACGTGCCATGTTTCAGGGTGAGTCATCGATTGGCTCACTCATCTCACACACACACCATGTCACCACTCACCAACACAAAACAGCATTTTCCAAAGATGATAATATAAATATAATGTGTTGTTGTTTTTCAACAAAATATTGCGAAATAGGAAAAGAAAATAGAAGAAACAACCAAGAAAAAAAGTAGCATGTGGATCTTGGCTCTGGACTTCGAGCATGTGTGCTTCTTTGTCCCACCAGATCTTCCCTCTATATCTTATTCCCACCACTTCCACTGCACAGTATCCACTTTTTCAAAAGAAAAAAAAAATTGTACAATTAGGTATCTTTATACTGTAACATTACATGAAAAATTCATCTTAGATCGGAGCTTACAAAAGGGAATGAATACTACTTACAATTACAAGAGAACAACACCATAGATAATTTTTTAAAACTCATTACAAAATGGTGAGTTTTTTTGTTGATGTTTCAAGCAAAATAATGGGTGAAGAAATAGTGTGAAATATCTGAAAATGTATGTTTTTGTTTATTTATTATTTGATGGGCGTGTGTTAAATATTTGTGGAAGCACTTGAGAAAATGGGATTTGAATGAAATGTAGAAAAAGGAAAGTGGGAAAAGAATACAAGTGGAAGGAAGGGTTTGGGGAATGGGGAGGGTAGACTGAGAGTGACGTTTGTCCATCCCCAATTCTCCACAAACCACAATCGTCCCTTTCACCACTTTATGATTCTTCTTCCAATTCAATGACCTTAGCAATGGTTTAGGTAATGCCACGTCTCACATGTTTTTTTAACAAATAAAATCTTCCCTCAAATCAAAGCATATTCTAGCTTCATTGAAACGATTTTCCTCAAATACCAGTGCTGCATCTACACAAAATTTTCAGACTATTTTTACAGATGTGAATTGGTACACGTAGGAGAAATAGTACCACACAAAAGAGAACGAAAAAATATAAAATTAATTACTGATTAGAAGATCTAAATTGCCCTGAAAAGTTAGATCGCATATTACTCATATACTCTTTTTGATATTAATATACACGTTCGGGTACATCATAATTGCTGAAATTTAGTAAAATCACATAATTATATGGGTCTTATTACCAGTTTGTGAGATCTGATTTGTATAATTTGTTTGCGATGGGTGCATAAGGCATATTCGAGATGTAGGGAAATGTAGTTTGTTGATGGTTCACCCATAGTGCACTATCTAGGGAATATAAAACTGTGGTGAGAAGAGCATCGACATATAACATATTCTTATGCCTGTAATAATGTTACCGTCCCAACAATGGACTCTTCACTCTTCTCTTCTGTTGTCTGGTTGGAAGAACAGAACATGTTCTTTCTCAATAATGGTTCCTTTAAAGGAACCTCCACCATGTCGCTGCTGTTTGTAGCAACCATTCAGATTTTATACTAGGTTTCTTTTCTCCGGCTCTAAATTATACACGAGAAAAGTTCCCTACTGCAGAAAAATCTCAGGCCAATTTCTCAGTGGGCCTTATGTGGGTCAATCTTCAAGATATTTTAGGTCCAGTTTGTTTGGTCCAGTTGTTGGCCCATGATAAGATAAAGAAAAAAAGAAGTATAATTAAGTATATCTTTTTATTTACGACCCAAAGTAAGGAAAAAAATAGTTTTTTGATTGTTTGATAACAAAAAAGTGAAAAAAATAAAGTTATTTTTTTTCGTATGTGATTGAAAAAAAAAATAAAAAAAGGCTTTGGGTTATATTAGATGGAATTAAATTAAATTAATTACACTGTATACACATTACTGATTCGAGTTTTTTTTCTAGATTTTGACGTCAAATATCAAGAAGTACGTGTAAGCTAGAATTCCTTGCTTCAACACTAACATGAATCAAGTGTAACTAACATGCAAATCAAATAGTCATATAGAAAAGTGCCTCTTATGGTCGCATGTTACCCTTGAATTAAGAGTGGATAAAAAGTTGTTCTTCTTATGGATTGAGACTAATCCTATATTGGTGGTATAAGCTTTTGTAAATTGCTATATTGCATCTTGGTGTTTAAGAGGAAGATGAAACTTTTGATTAATTATGTCTAAAATTTTAAATTTTCATGTTTCTTACAGTTTTAAAAAATAAAATAAATGTGTTGACAATCTTGCTAATTTAAAGGAGGAGAGTCTAAGCAAGATTTTAGTTGATATTTTGTTATGTTGTATTAAGGTTTTCTTCAAAAACTAGTTTAAGTTATTGAGGTATAGGTCTTTCTAAACATAGTTTCTGGTTTGATCTCTTATGTATCTTTATATTGATTTTTTTTTTCTCTTCTAACATGCACATAATCTAGAAACATGATTTTTTAAGTATAAGATGCCATCCTAATTAGAATATAATATCATTACCTTAAAAAGAGGAATATATAAGCAATCATGAAATTATGAGCATAAAAAACGCATAATTCTGTTAGTAAGAAACTAGTTATGAGTCATGTTTCGATTTTACACTTCTATCATCATTATTATCGCATGAGTCAATGAGCTTTGCAACCTTTATATATATTTTTGCAAAAAAACTAGAGGAAATAAGATGTAACTGGCCCGTCAAAGTAAAAACAGTAAAGCAAAACTAACCAGAGAGATGAACTCAGTAGCCAAAATTAATAAATAAATCAAAGAACCAAAATCAAAATCGTCATCATGCTGGTGCACGTGACACATTTTCAGTTCAGGTATGGTTCCGTTCTAAATACAATTCATTTCCCTGTTTTCCCTAGGAAGATTGGAAAAACAACCAGAACAAATTTTTGTACAAGGCAAACAGGCGGCAGCAGTAGATGTTACATGCAAAGTTATATTCAACGAAACTAGAGCGAAACTCACAAGACAGACGTGATTCCAAAGGGCAATTTGGCTAACAAAATAAACAGGTATAAGATTCTGCACAAAACTCCTTTGTCAACCAATTCACTACTTTAGATACCTCACCAGGCTCATCACAAAATCAAAAGATGTTGGCAATTTGATGCCGCTATTTCTTCAAACATGGCAAGAGGAAATTCTTGAGTGAAATCCATTCAAGTGGAATCTGCCAAAGTAGTATATTCTTGCTTGCATAAATTACATCCCCAGTCAAAACATTGTTACCGACTCATGCTACACATGGTAATTCATTCCTACCTTAATCAGAGAAATCTGAGGAATGTTTAGACCTACTGCAGGGGACCTACAATTTTTCCGGAGAAAGGAGTAGAGGTTGATAGCAAACTTCTTTATAAATGATGAGTTCCACTTGGCCTTTACATGAGAATGACCTATTACATACGCTGCTCCAGTGCGCTTGGCTTCTACAAGTTCCATGAGTTCTTCCTTCACACGTGGGTCTTTATATATTACATTTTGCAACTCAAATCGAATTCGTCGTCCAGTGTTGAGTTCAGGCGACTCCTGCTCATACATCGCCTGCAGCCTCTTCAATGTCGGGGATTTACTGCTAGTAACAGTCAAAGCTCCAGGAAGATTAATGTTGTTGCCTTCCTCAAAACCAGAAGATTCGGACATTAGCAATCGTGTCCCAAACTTCCCTGATGTCCTAACCACCGCCATCCGTCCATCCACTGAACCCTCTGCATTTCCAGAGCAACCTTCTGCTTCCAATTGAATGAATTCTGCTATGCTCATCACTAGGTCATTTTCAAAATCATTTTCGTGACTATACACATCTTTATAGCCATTTCGAACAATACAACGATACAATCGGTAAGATTTGGGACCAATTCGGCCAATGAGGTAACGTTCTTCATGCGGCACACAAGGCACTGGCACAGTCTTAACACAAACAAAAACAACCACTTGGTAGAATGCTGGCAGATTTGTCAAGAAATGAGTAAAACTGGCAGGGACTCCAGTAGCCAATTCAGTGTAGATAAGGCCCATTCCAGGAACTCTAACAATCCCAAGACTGGGACCTAATCCAAGGATGGACCTCATTGAAACTTTGTTATGCATGTCAAATAAATACTTTTTCCTAGAACCATAATGCCACACGTACATCACAACCATGAAGACTGCCGAAAGCACGAGTGGAATCCAGCCACCTCTGAGGATTTTCGTGCAATAGGATGACAGGAAAATAATCTCTATCGAACCAAAGAACAAAGCAAATGCCAGAGCAATTATAGGACTTCGATGCCATACAAGGTTGATGACTAATGATGTCAAACATGTGGTTACAAACACCACAATTAGATATGCAATCCCTGTAAACAAAAATGATATTATTAAGAATCATGAGTTGAAAAACAGCAGTGAGTGATAATATGACCCAGGACATCAATTTATTTTCACTCACTATCATTAAACCATCTATAACACAATAAGTAATGTAAAACAAGGTTATTCACGGAGAGCATAACTTTTAACCCTAGGATCCAATATTGTGTTGCCAGATCATCAAGAAAGCCTAACCATTTGGGAAACTATTATTTTAGACAACTCTTTTAATAATATCATATTAAATTATTGAATGCAAATTACATAGCTCTTACGTTGACAACGGATAAAAATTATGCTAATTTTAACTTCCAATAAACGTTTTACCCCTATTTTTTAGATTATTTCGGGGTCCAAGTTGTGTTATATCTTTTGATTTTAGATGTTTTGTTATTTTTATTGAAGAATATCCATGATGTACTTGGGTATACTTAATAAAAGGCAGATAAGAGTTTTGCTCACTTTTGTATTTTTCTTCCATGAGATCAAGAATCAGTTTGGGAAATCTATTAAATAGTTTAGAAGCGAAAATACCAAGAAATTTTTTTTCCTGTGAACTATCATTCTTCTTATCTTCACATGGCATTCTACATAATACACATGTCCTCACACACCTCAACACAATCGAATAGTTGGAAGAAAAAGTGACACTTGGTGGAAACTACACGCACGTTAATGTTTAATGCTAATGTTCCTGTACACCATTGGAGTGATGTGATTCTCACTACATGTTTTTTGTTAAATAGAATATCCTCTTCTTCTCTTGTCAATCAAATCCCACACTCCATTTTTCCAAATGAGCGGCTATCCCATATTTCCCCCTCGGGTCTTTGGGTGTATATGTTATGTTCATTATGATTCCCCAAACTTGGATAAGTTGGCTGCTAGAGCTACTAAATGTGTTTTCTTAGGATATTCTCGTCTTCGAAAAGGCTATAAATTCTATTCTTCAAAGTCAAGAAAGTATTCCATGTTTGTTGATGTTACCTTTTTGAAGAGATTCATTTCTTCTCTTCCTCCACAAAAGAACTTGTTTCCCTACAACGAGTGTTACTTGTTCCTTCTTTTCAATCTGTTATATACTCCAAAAGAAAATCAACCTAATTCTCTAACAAATACTCCCCCTGCAGTTGTTCCATCCCCTCTTAGTATACCTAACAACAATTACAAATAATTGATCCTACAACATTTGTAGTCACCCGATTCATGTCCTTCAGCATTAGACAACCCTACTGCAGAGCCTAATAATTATATGGTTGGACTATTGCCCTTAAGAAAGGTATTTGGTTCGATTGAAACTCATCCTATTTACGATTTTTTATGTTATCATCGTCTATGTCCTTATGTCTCCCATGTTTCCTTTCTATCCTCACTCATTGTTCATAGAAATGTTCATGAAGCACTTGATCATCCTAGATGACAACAAACCATGATGTTAAAATGCAGACTCTTGAGCATAGTGGTACATGAAAGCTAATCCCACTTCCTCCTAACAAGAAACCAGTTGGTTGTCGGTGGTTTATGCCATTCAAGTTGAGAGTAATGGTAAAGTTAACCATCTAAAAGCTAGGTTGGTGGCTAGGGAATACCCTCAAATTTATAGCCTTGATTATGGTGATTCCTGGTCTCCTGTGACCAAAATCACTATTGTTTGACTTTTTCTTTCTATAGTTGTCATTCGCCATTGACCATTATATCAACTCGATTAAAAATGTCTTTCTTCATGGAGAGCTAGAAAAGGAGATTTACATGAAACAAGCTCTTGATTGTTACTCATGGGGAGTCTAACTTAGTTTGCAAATTGCAGAGATCTCACTATGGTCTCAAGCAATCCCCTCAAGTTTGGATTGGGAAGTTTAGTCATATACTACAGGATCTTGGCCTGAAGCGGAGTGAAATATATTATTAAATCTTCTATTGCCATACTTCTCCTAAGCAATGTGTCTCCCTAGTTGTTAATGTTGATGACAGTGATTACAGGAGATGATGCTACTAAAATTTTACAATTGAAAAGGCACTTATTCAACCACTTCCAGAGAAAATGTTTTCTTGGTATTGAGGTGGCTCAATCAAAGGAAGACATTGTGATCTCACATAGAAAATATGCTTTAGTCATTTTGGAGGAAACTAACACGACTTTATGTAGGTCCATCAAGAGTCCCATGGATCAAAATCAAAAGCTATTAGTCGATCAAGGTCAACCATTCTCGAATCCTAGGAGATATAGGAGACAGGTAAGGAACCTCATTTACCTCATGTCACAAGAACGGATCTTTCATTTGTTGTCAGAGTTGTAAACCACTTCAGGCAAGATCCTCACATTGATCATTAGAATGTTGTTATACGCATTCTAAGGTATATCAAAGGGCTCCTGAACAGGAGGGGGATGAGGATAAGGGAAATAGTCAAGTTTCTAGACACTACAATGTTGATTAGGGAGGTTTCCCTACAAACAGACGCTCTACTACTACATATGGTGTATCCATTGCTGGAAATCTTATTTCTTGGAGCAAGAAACAAACGTTGCTCGGTCAACTGCAGAAGTAGAATACCGAGCTATGGGTTTAACAACGTGTGAACTTGCATGGATCAAACAACTTCAAGAGTTGAAATTTTGTGAAAATCCAATAGATGAAGTTTTATTGTGATAATCATGCAACTATCCACATTGCATCTAATCTTGTGTTTTGTAAAATAACTAAATATATTGAGATTGATTGTCACTTTATACAGAAGAAGTTGTTATCCAAGTAGAGTAGTACTGAATTTATCAATTCCATGATCAACTTACAAATATTTTGACTAAATCATTTGAGAGAATCTCTAATTCAGTTTACATGTTCCAAGCTTGTGCATATAATTTATATGCTCTAACTGGAGGGGAGTGTTGAATTTTCTCAAGTGTTGTATTTTTCAAAATTACTCATATATATATATATATATATATATATATATATATATATATATATATATATAGACACACACGCAAAGTTTTCAGATTTATAAATATAAATACATAGCAGTGGAACGTAATGATACACACTGATTTTCAAATCTAAAACCTTCAACTATCAAATAATATTGAATAGATAGCATATTGGATAAGAGAAATATAAAGGAACTCACAAACTATTTTAATTAGATAATAGATATTATAAATAACATTATCTTTAGACAGCCTATGATGGGAATTGAGGGTCAGTGGCAGTTGAGTGAGAATGCTGAATAGTAACTTTCATGTTGACAACTTAGGACAGAAAGTTAGAACACACATTATTAAATCTGTGTAATTGGGAATCGTTTGTTCCATTGTCTAATATTGTGATTTAATCTAACAATACAATTCTCCAATCCACCAACTTACCATAAGCATATCCTATACGGTTCTTGTCTCCTAAACCAATTGTCACAGCCAAGCCGATTATCATTAGAATCCAGTTTATCTCCGGTATATATGTCTGACCAGGGATCCACCTTCTGGAATGTACTGCCTTAACCCGAGGGAAACATTCAAATGCATGGCATTGTTGCACTACAGAGAATGTTGAAGCAACGACAGCCTGACTTGCAACTATTACTGCCAAAGCAGACACCACAAATACTGGCCAAAAGAGAACATCTACAAAAATGAAAAAAAAAAAATCTGAAATAAATGACGGAGACTTGAAAACATGCACAGCAAAAGTCTCATAAAAATAAAATGGCAGGACATTATTACCAACTCAACTATTTTGGTTTATTTACTATTAGTGTAAGCTCCTTGCATATATGATCCCAAACGCATATAATACTCCTCTAAACGCATATAATACACAGCACACCACAATAAAAAGTTACAAAAATCAAATACAGGGATAGTCTGGTTGCTTTTATGGGGAAAAATGTTAATAGAGTACAAAACCAAAACGAAGAAACAATAACCACTAACCCATTGGCTAGGTTTGGCTCAAAACTTATCAATTAGAGTTAAGCTAAACCCATTGGCAGTGACTTTTATACATTGAAAAACGGGCAGGCACCGGATCTACTAATTTGTCCACCAACGACTGTCATACATGAAAAATAGTACAGTAACAAGTTCAACCTTTTTTGTTCAAAATATAGGAAATTTCCCTCGTTTTTATCCAATTTCACGAGGAACTTACATCCTAAATAATAAGTGACATAGACTGTTGCAGATTCTGGCACCTTTTTCCCAAGATAAATAACATTCTAGTTAGAGGTTGAGTTTCACTAAGAAAAAGATAGTGTCACCTACAGTTAATCTGTAGATCACTACAACAATATATAACTTCAAGCGAGACATGATAGATATTACTTTTTTTCAACTCGGAAAATCATAGTACAGTTATAGAAATTAATAGAAATAGAATATGTAAACGAAACCAACTCAAGTTTCTAGAACATTATTAGAATGGGTTTAGAGTACCTAGGATTACTTATTTTTTACTTTTTCCTTTCTCATCATTGTATCACAAATCTGTTGTATATAAATATGACCACGTAAGGGAGACCTTTTCAAACTCAAAATATGTTGTTCTCTTTTTCTTTGTTTTCTCAAGTAACATAAGAAAACTTAGGCTTCATTAACAACAAGCTACGAAAAAAAAAACACATAGTAAAACATCCACCACATATAGAATTCTCTAAGGGTAAAATTGTTATTAGAGATCTCACGTCGACTTGAGATATGAATAAATTGTAATATATAATGAGTGCAAATTTCACCTTACAAACTAGTTTTGTAAGATAGAGTTACATCCAAATCTACTTTCTAAGATGGTATCAAACCCCATAATAGTAAGGTTTATTAGGCTTATCATGTCACCTGCCACAAATATTTAATCACACACTCGAGATGTCCGGCAAGATATAATATAGAATATAAGTGGGTGCATATCTTATCCTGCAACCCGATTTTGTAGAATTAAGTTAGACCTAAATCTACTTTCTAAGAGTTATCTTTCAACTATTCCATACAAATTGGCCAATATCCAGGTCAAATTGTCAGTGCTGGTATCAGTTCATAATGGACAACTAACTAATGACACGGAATAAAAAGATAATACTTCAAATTTCACATACTACTGAGGTAGAAATTATAACATATTCGATTATTCAAAGAACCCCAATTTATCGCCAGTTCAACGTACTGCTGTTTAGAAAGTTCAGAGACATTTGAAACAATGTAAGTGGCCAAGTCACACTTAGCAGGTTTACACTATTCACTGCATATTTTTCCATTGTCTGAGGTAAATAACCTCAATCCACGTTCTTCTAGAATTCCACGAGATGGCCTATCAGGGATATTTTATTCTTGGTATTTACATTAACTGACCTGGAATGGAAGCATAAAAGCTTATAGGCACTGCAGATAAATTCTTGGAAAGGAAGGCCGCCTGCCCCATGTATTGAAGAACTAGACATGGGTAAATGATACAACAAAATGCAACCTGCACAGTAACAAGGATACAATAACAGTTACTACAATCATTTTCAAAACAAAATCTATCAAAAATGTTGTCATTCTGTTTTAAATAATCACTATTAAGGCCTCAATTTATTATGTCAAGGACCACAGATGAAGGTAAAATTATGTGAATTACATTACCCAACAAACAGATAAATCAACTCAAATTTTGATTTCACATATTCCACTTTAGCCAAACTTCTCCTTAACAAATCAAGAATCACTTTCTAGATGACATTGAGCTACACCTACAGTTCAACAAAACCTGTACTCCTTCACATGTTATGCATGTCCATCATTTTAAACAAAGGTTTGTCTTTCATGATACTAATACATACGTGCAATACAAGTTAGTTTGTATTATTCCTTCTTTGTAGAAGCTTTCTATCTGATATTTGGTTCTTTCTCAGCAAAATATCATCAGCTGTGTAATAGAATAGGCACATATATCAAGTTAAAGGCTACAAAGTATATTACAACTTAGTACACATACTATTACTGACCAAAGGAAATCATAGCCACCCTTGCAAAAACATTTAGTAAAGTAACACTAATCATTCTTAGGTATCTCTTTGAAGGGTCAATTATGAACAAAACATTGCAAGATAACCATGATGAATTCGAAAGCCAACATAATACTTATTGGCCACACATACCCTTACAGGTGTTTGTCTGTAGTAACCAAGGTCTGCAAACATAGCTTCAGTTCCTGTAGACGACAAGAAAAACAAAATGAATATGGCAAGAATAAGGCTTAAGCAGAACTTTAGTTTTAAAAGATGCAGACCTGTAACGCATAGAAATACTCCTCCAAGGTTAGTCCAACCATCTTTTCCAGTAAGCCTAAAGAACTTGTACACATAATATGGAGAAAGAGCCTGATATACTCTTGGGTTCCACTTGATTATATTGTAAATGCCAATCGTGAAAATAGTCAGTAGCCATAGGATGATTACGGGAGGAAACACGAATGCAACCTTGTAGGAGCCACGATGTTGCATGACAAAGAGTCCAATCAGTAGAACACAAGAAATACAAGACATCACACCTGTGAAATGATAAATACATAAGTTTAGGTAGAAAATTTGCATAATACTTTTTAAGGAAGGAATATAGGACCAGTGTCATATAACAAGCATGTCAATTGAAATTAGCATCTTTTCCTCTTACTTTTATCTGTAATCTTTGCTTCAATTTTCAGGCCTTCAACGGATGAAAGAACTACAAAAGAATTCTTATCAGCAGAGGTACAAATAGAGCTAATACAACAATAAAACATCAATGAGCTAAGGTTTCCCACCAGACACTAACATATTTGTGAGAGAGTAAAAATCGTGTCCTTACCAGAAATGGCAGGCATGAGTGCACCAACACAAATTGCCATGCAAGCACCTAGTAAAACAAAAATAAGCAAAGCTATCTTTGTATTCTTGTGTTTCTCAATGAATCTTTTCAAAGGCGAGGATGGTATAGTTCCATTTGAGGAGCCAGGTTTGCGATATGTAGAAAGCTCCTCATCAGAAGCTTGATGATTAGGAAGCAAACAAAATTTTGCACTTCTGCAAAGCTGTGAATACAAAGCAACAACTCCACCTGTTAAAGTTGAATGTATTAGTATTACCACAATAATTATAGTAATGAGCTAAAAAGAACCAAGTTTGACAGAAAAATTAAAAGCAATAGCCCTTACCTTCGCCATTATCATCTGCACTTAACATAATAAGTGCATACTTCAACAGAGAAATAATTGAAAGAGTCCAAAAGATCAAAGAAAATGCGCCAAATATTGCATCCTCGTTCTGGACATGTTTCAGTCTTGCGGAAAATATACTTTGATAGACATACAGAGGGGACAAGCTCAAGTCACCAAACAAAAATCCTAAACTTTGGTATGCAAAAAACAAAAGTTGTCTGTATTGAAATTTCCGCTCTACCTGTTAACAAAGAAAAAAAACATGTCATACACATATACAAGGTCTTTAAGTTCAATAGAACAAACTTTAGGTTAAAATTGAAAGCGGTGAACAAAATAGATATATAGATGTTCAATGCTTCTCTTTCCTATTTCCTCTTCTTCTGCACTAGCATGCAACTCGTGTAATTTGACCATTTTCCATTGGATAATAAAAGACAAAAGAGGTGCAAAAGAACACTAGTATTGAACAAAGAGCATCTACTTATAGCGGTTTATGTTCAGGAACAGTTTCATTTTCAATTTCTAAGCTTCGACCAACATAGCAAACATTCACCACACTCTCCATACAACAACTTGCATTTCTTTATCGATTTCTGATGCTGCAAAATAGATTAAATGATGCACGTGATTGCCACAACGCCTTGTAAATTCCCAAACTACACAACAAAACTCTGTCTAATTTCCAGGCTAGTGATCCACAATTACACTGACGATCGAGTTTGAAACAACCGATCTCACTTTCACTCGCATTCTCTTTTTGCAGTTAAAAATTCGACAAAAACGTTGCTTAAATAATTGCTATATCACGCATTCCTACGTTAGGATTCAATCGATACTAAGGAAATCAAATCTGAAAAGACGGAAAGAAGTGCAGAAAGTTCCAGAAGCATTACAAAGTATATTTATAGTTTATAAAGATACTTCTATGGTTAACTTAGGGTTTGAACTGAGAGGAAAAAGAGGGAAAAACGTACCACGGTAGATGCAACTCGTTCTCTAATCGCATCTGAACTCATAGCAAAGGCAGAAGAAAACAGAGCAAGAGTTTTTTTGGTTTTGTGAGAGAGCGTTGTCTTGTCGTTGAAAATCCACTCCAACTGTGTATTGGGTAAGGACCGCGAAATTGCCTCCCATGTAGACCGTGTTTCATTATTTTATTATTTCCACGGTAAACTCAATTTTTCCCATTGCAAAATCTCGTGGTAATGGTAAAAGTGTCTGGTAAAATCTCAAATCAATCAATTTCTACACTTTCTCTCTTCTTTTTCTCTCTTCTCTTTTTAAGAAATTTTAATTAGATGCTAAAATGTTTACATGAACCAACAAAACATCAAAGGTGACTAAATATTCATATTTTCTCTATTTTTTTAATTCATCCTTTAATGTTATATTGAGCTGTTTTCTAATCTCTTAATTTTTTTTTCTTTTATAAAAAGCCATAGGAAATTTTAATAATTATGATTGAAAACAAGTTTTAATAACTCTTAATTTTTTCATACAAATTATATGTTATTATTTTATAGGTTAATTTACATATTGGTTTAAAAAAGACAAATATCTGATATTACTTCAAATATCTTTTACAAATAAATTCTTCAAAATTAATATATGTGTATTTTTAATTTGATATTATCTCTTATTTTTACTAAAAATTCTTTTGTTTATGTTTCAATTTTATATTTATTTTTCAATCTCATATTATCCTAAATAATATATATATATATATATATATATAAATAATGTGGCATAATTAATATATATTGTTTATTAATGCGGTATAAACTTCCACTTAATTCAAAATCATAAATGATTATGCAAGTTAACATTAGAGAGCAGAAAGAAGTGTATATACACCTTATCTTTTTAGTTAAAAATCATATCCTTTATTTTATTTTTTATTAAAGTAATATTTATCTCTTTTATTTTTATTTGGTGAAATGATACTCATCTCATTTATTATATTTTAAAATACTATATTCACTTAAACTTAAATAAAAATTATAAAAATTAAAAATAATATTTTAAAATATAAAATTTAAAGAATTTTTAATAAATAAATAATTTAATTCTAGAAACTTTAATCTTATTTTTTTCTTTTCTAAAATTTTTATTAAATAACGTTCACATTTTAAGGACGAACCGTATAACGGAGAACCTATATTTAATTCCCATGTGTGAAAAAACTTGTTTTGTTAGCAACAAAAATAAAACCATATCTGTGTCACTGTTGAGATGAGATGAGAAAAATAATTAAATAAACAATTGAGAATTGGAAACGTCCCAAGAATTGTTATACGGTAATTGGTCTGCGAAACCAAACTTTGAATTCGATAATTAATTATGTGAAAGAAAAATATAAACACCTTATATGTTTCTTATAAAAACGATTCCTATAATTAATTAAATATATTTAATTTTATTCTTTTAAATATTTATTTCACTCTAAGATAATTGAATAAAATTTTGATATGAATTTATTATTTTAAAATTAAATTAGTCACAATTATTATCATAAGAATTATTATTAGAATAAAATAAATATTAATACTACGTTTTTTTATATATATTTAGCTCTATGAGGTGATATTTGCTCTTATGTTTTCTTCAGTTGTAATGAACAATAATATTTAAATAGTACTTCCATAGAAAATATATATATATATAATATATTATATATATATATATATATATATATATATATATATATATATATATATATATATTTGAACCCTCATAAATAGTGTTACTTAAAAAACATGTTTAATTTAAAAAAGACTATATGATAAAAAAAATTGTCACAACATTCATCTTTAAGTTCCAAAATTAAAAGAATGACTTATCTAATTAACTTATTATATAATTAAGCCATTTGATCAGGGTGTTATAACAATGTATCTTTAAATTTCAAAATTAAAAAAAGGATGTATCTCATTAACTTATTATCTATCTTACATATTACGGACAATTCTCATTTTGATTGTCTGCACTTTATTAGTCAAAAAATACAACAGGACAAGAGCTGACTCACATAACACTTGTAGAGAACTTTGTTTAGCTCATCTAATACAATTGTAGGCTTAGCCTACCTGTAGAAAAATTAAAAAAAAAAAAAAGGAATTATGCAGTCGTACTTTAATCGGTTTCACTGATCATTCAAAAATAATATCCACAGGACAAATTATGACTAAACTAGTAAGCAAAGATCAAATGAGTTGAAAATGAAAAATTAAAATATTTATGTACATTAAACTTAATTTATTACAACTAAAAAATATTTAAAATTAAAGTGTTTTTGATGATATACAATAACATGTGCAGCGAATATGTGCTGTTGTGGTCCTATATAAACATTATGATGTGTGAAGGCAATTTTAAGTTCACTTTGACAACTAAATAAGCTTTTTTTGGGTGTTAATATATCATGATTCTAATGAATACTCTTGTTAGGATCCAATTTGTAAGAAGAAAGGCAAGAAAATGAATACAAAATGATCGTACATGAAAAATGTTCATGCTTAACATCATTTAATTAGTTCTGATAAGCAGGATAAATGACGACGTCGACCTTAAGCCGTGGAGGCAGAACTCCCACGTCGTATCCCTCCAACACACAAAGAAAAAGGTTACACAAATGACACAAAACAAAACAAAGAAACCATGAAAAGGGATTTTCTTTCCCTAGGTTGTTCCAATTAGCTTCGTCACCAACATTCGAACAAGTTGATATCAGCACGAAGCCTGAAATAAACTTCCCCTTCAAATGCATCCGTAGAGAGAGTGGCCACACCCCTGGTCATGAAGAAATCACCAGTCCCTCCGATCACCGAAATGTCCCTGGTTTTGTTCATCAAAGGGTCTGCACCTGCGAAGTTGATGCTACCCTTATGCTGCGTGGAGTTGAACACAAAGGAGAAGCCAAGCCAAGCCGTGAAAATCTCCTTCTTATCGTAAACGTAAAACCCTTGGGCACGTCCTACGGGTGGTGAGTGCAGATTGTTGTCCAAGGTGATAGGGTCATCGAACACAACCACGTCACCAAAATGGTTCTGCCCTGCTAGTATGGTCCTATTGCCCCATGCGGGTGTTCCCACAATGGCTGAAGTTGCATTCTTCGAGTTATGACCATTGTAAATTATGTCGTGGAAATAGAACACCAACTTCTTGCACGGCTCACGAACCCTTTTTTTTCTCCAATGGTTCGGAGAACCCGAAGATCCCACCGTCATCATTAGGAAGAAGAAGAAGAGAGCCAAAATGAACCTCGTGAGTTCCATTGTTGTTGATGCCTAAATTATGCAACTATTGGGTCACCAACTTGAAATTTATAAGCACCTCTAGAGTTAGAATTTAAACCACAAAGCAAAGTTACATTTAATTAAATATATCCGTGCGAAGACTTTCAAGTTTAACAGGGACAACCTGGGTAATTGAAGCAATGTTGTAGAAGGTTAGCAACTTATTATTATAATGCCTTCTATGTTTAGGTGAACCTTTTAACTGAATAACACTGCTTTCTGTTTTGGTGTGAGATTAATTCTCTGAAGAATAATCTTAGATGGCCTTCTTTTTGTCTATGTCTAGCATAGTTAGGCTTGGCTTTGAAGGAATTGCTATTGTGAGGCAAGAAGAAAATAACATTAAAAAAGTGCTTAATTTTTGGTTGCTTTGTGTCTACGACATGCGAAATCATTGGATCACAAGACGTTAAAGGGGTACAGAGGGACTGAACCTGACAAAGTACTAAAGGTGTTTCTGGTGCAACAAGAACTGAACTTGTTGCTGGTTGGTGCTGCGTCGAGCCACCCAGTAAACTCAGATTAATCTTTTTTTAGTTTTAATAAATGAAATGGTTTATGCTATTCTCTTATAGATTATCAAATGTTTAAGGATTTGGCTTTTTCTTTTGTACTTACAATTTAATAGATGTTACCTACAATGTTATATCTTCTTATAGGAAAGAAGATCGACTGAGTGATTTTTTTAAAGTCGAATATATATATAAAAGGGAACTCACAATTTTTTTTCAGCGCTTAAATTAATAAAAAGAAATTGAGAATTGACTAAGTACTCACTTTAATTATATATTTATTGATTTTTCTACTTAAATAAATATTCTAAAAAAATATTTAAAATAAATAAAAAATATAGATTACTGAATATTTAATCATTCAATAATTAATCAATTATATATATATATATATATATATATATATATATATATATATATATATATATATTTGAGTTATAAGTGATGCACGTGATTTAAGTTGATTTTATGTTATTTTTAGCATATCTTCGTAAAGTTTTGATAATATACTTATTTTTTCTATACCATCCATTATACAATACTATAGCACGCTGATTATAGTCTTAACACATTAAAAATGTTATGTTATCAAACTCGGAAATAGTTTAAGCAATGCGATAGGGTGATAATGGTTAGAGACCTTACATTTAAATTATCATTAAATTATTATTTTATTATAAAATTTTATTTATATTTGTGATTATTTTAATATAATATTTTATTATGAAAAATAATTGTCAAATGGATGCAAATATAAGTGAGTGTGAAAAGGATATTTTCTTATTTTGATATTGATTTTTGGGGAACAGTGGTAGGAGACATTAGTGTTCGAAAATAAAGCTTCTCTTACATCCAACAGAAAAAGTTGGAGTGTGGATATAACTATGAAGTGTGACATTATGTAAAAATAAGCAGTTAAGCAACTTATAAAGTATTGTGTAAGTTTAATTTATTAATATACCAACTAATATTTAATGCTCTAAAATTTCCAATTAGAGAAAAGAGGTTACGTGGATGTTACGACTATTCTAAGTCTGAGTCTGAGTGGTTACTCCTACTATATATATATATATATATACAAGTGGACAGTGATCTGTGTTAAATCATTACATGTGGAGTTGTTGTGCCATATTAGGTAATTATTAAAAGATAAAAGTTAAATACTTCTCTGGTCTCTCATAAGCGTTCGGGTTTTGGACATGGATGGTCTTTGATGTTTTATTTACTTATTTATTATAGTTCTTAATAGCATTTTTATTTTTATTTTAGTTTCTATTAATATATATTAAGCAATGTTGTTGATAAGTAGAACGGGTATCTATGTTATATTTTATATCATACTTAACTTTTTTATATTAATATTTTATTTACTTATTTACTATAGTTCTTAATAAAATATTTTTTTTATTTTATTTCTATGAATATATATTAAGTAATGTCATATTTATACTGGCTAAGTAAAATTAGTACCTATATTATTTTTTCTATCATACTTAGTTTTTTTTCTCATTCAATTTTTATTTATATTTAGTTTGATTATTTTTAAACTCTAAATCCTAAAATTTCACATTGTTTTTACCATAGTTTGAGTAAAAATCTGTTGTCCATCACGATTCTAAAGTTTGGGGTTTCAAGGTGTCGATTGACCACAAATTCTGTTACTTGTAATAGTAATTGCTGTAACTGGAAAAAGCTACTAACTAAAGTCCAAATTCTGTTTTTGAATGTTTAAGTACTATAGATATGTTTAGATTTCCATTCCAAAGCATGAAACAACCATTCAGTCCAATGACACCACATTCCTGGTCCATGGATTGGCTTGGATGTGCTTTTCTATATGGTTCTGCAACCATTTGCAACAAAATTATATCTACCTTCACAAATAATATGGGCACTTTTAGTGTGATGCAAGCAAAACTATATATAGGACATTCTCTCTGGTATCATATTTTCTTCCATTTTTATTTCTTGTCATTCCTCCTGATACAACTAAATGTATACATTCTTTTAAATGCATTAAAAATCCACCTTACTCCTAATCCAAACCTTATTTTCGAAGTCTGGTTCTAAAGTTTAATGTTAGACTTAATTACTTCTCTTAATTCCTTGAATCAAATATTAATCAAAATAAGAAAAGAAAACAAGCAACTTCTTAGTGAAATAGCACTTAATGAAAATAAATACTACTTACAATTACAAGAGAAAAAACAGCAGATGCAAAAAATTAGGTCATATATTTAAAAGTCATTACAAAATCTTGAACATGAATTTTAGTTTTTTTTCCTGTTTCAGGAGAAGTTGAACTTCACGCTGGAAAAGTGAAATAATGATACCAAATATAGCATGACTTTCCTGCAAAACTATTTGTTGTATTGGTAGCACATTCGTTTCAACTCAATTTATGAAAGTGTGTCCCCACATCATTGGTTTTTATTCCACGAAGAATTTCTATCCCACATGTGTCAATATAAATCGTTGACTAATAAATTCGAGTAATCAAATTATTTAGGTTCAATTATTTGATGGTCTAGGATTTTCCGAGTCGATCAAATCCAAACTTGTACATCGATACAATAAAATCTCTGCGAAGAGTAACTTAGACATAATATCAATCTAAAACATTTGATCAAGATCAACATAAAAGGGACCCTTTAGTTTATTTAGCAGGGAGTTGTAGCATCACCAACACTCGTAGAACTTGATATCAACATGAAGTCGAAAATAAACTTCGCCTTCAAACGCATCGGTCATAATGGTGGCAATTCCTCTGTGCATGAAGAAATCGCCAGTGCCACCAGTCACTGAGATATCTCTGGTCTTCTGCATGATGGGGTCAGCACCAGCAAACGTTATGGTTCCCTGATGCTGAGTGCTATTAAGAACAAACGTGAATCCTAGCCACGAAGTGTAGGTGTTCTTGGTGTCATAGATGTAAAAGCCTTGAGCCCTTCCCACGGGCTTTGAGTGAAGGTTGTTGTCCAACGTTATGGGGTCATCGAAAACCGCTATGTTTCCAAAGTGGAACTTGCTCGCAAGTTTGGTTAAGTTAGCGCCTTCTGGGGCTGCCACTATTGCAGACGTTGCATTGCCTGCATTGTTTCCGTTGTAAATGATGTCGTGGAAGAAGAGGACCAAGTTTTTGCATGGTGTGTGTTGCTTCCTCTTCACGGCTGAACATGAAGCAAGAAGCATCAAGAAAATGATGAGGGAAACTTTGGCACCCATTATATAACAAGAAAAGTAAAAGAAGAGGGAGAGAAACACGCAAGAGTGTTCTTCAGCCAGGAATACTTTTGGTGACTTTGTGTGAGGTTCTTACATAGTTCTAGTGTCCTTTTATAAGGACTTCGTGATTTGAAAATTTCTTGAAAACAATTGGGAGGAAGTAGGAAGAAGTTTAATAAATGCAAAAGAGAAAACGGATATTAGTTTGTAGTTTTGTACACAGAGTATGTACATTTCCAAAGAATTATGCATCGGTAACTACAAGTAAGACTTTTTTGGCCATGTTAATGAACTTTAATTAAAAAATAAATAAGTATACTTAAACAAACAATTTTAATTAAAAAGCACATGTTAAAACTACTCAATGTTAATTAACCTAAGTCTAACAAATGAAATAGCATAACAATTTAACCAGTCTTACTGTTCCTTAACTTTTTGCCATTGCCCGCATATTAATTCTGATAATTGTGAGACTGGTCTTTTATTTTAAGAATAATAATTAAATGTAGAATATCTCCAATAGTGACTTTAAGATTTAAACTCTTATACTATTGTAAGTAGAGTTTGCTTAAAATTACAAATTGATTAAGCTGCACACATCTATCCACTGTTTGGTTGCATATATTAATACTAGAAAAATTATTTTATTTAGGTATTTATTCTAGATTAATAAAATAATATTTCAAGCGCAAATAAAAAAAATCAGCACCCTTATTTTCCTTTTTATCTGGTTCTGTTTTCATTGAGTGTATTTAAACAAGCTCACCCTCATAATATATCAGCCACAAATTTATTCAATTCAATATACTATAATATTATACAATAACAATGCTCAAAAGAAATACAGAATAAAACAAGTAAACTTACTCCACCTCTTTATTCCTCAATGCCCATTTACATTCATCTGGAACTTCCGATGCTGATGGCTGAAAAGGACTACAGAAAGTTGTATCTGTTAAGTCCATTGCATTATTAACAACTTATATGCCGTGTTTAGGGAGTTTGTTTTTAAGTGTTTTAAGATTTGAAGTTGAAGTATTCAATATTTATATTGGTATTTGATTTTAGAAAGTATTTTTTGAAAAAGTTAATATTCTAATAAATGTTTGTTAATAAAACATTCTTTTCATATGAGGAGATAGAAATCTTCTTGAAAAGGTAATGAAGTTTCAACCACGGATTTTAATTTTTCAAAATATGTTAAGCACTCTATTTTTAGTGGAGAAATATGGCAAAGACTCTTACGAGAGGAGAAATATAAACAAAAATAATACTCCATATATTATTATCATTATATTTTCTGTTTATTCTCTCTATCCGTCATATTATTCAATTTTTTTCACCGTTCTCTCTCCTGGTTATCAATATTGTTGAATCTATTCTAAGAATGAACAAAAATATTTTATATATCAAATATCACCAATTATGACTGTACTCATTAAATATTTATCCGACTTCATACATTTTACCAACTTTTTTTGTAAACGATATTAGCAATATATTTTTTGAACTTAAAATTTCATACAAATTTTGTAAATCCAAGCCACTAAGACAACTTGAACGCGTTATATATATTGGTAATGATTATACTATATCTTCCTACGATTTTTTATTACCTTAAAAATAGTATATTTACCATGTTAAAATTTAAAAAATATATTAATTATATAAAAAGTCGAAAAATTAAAAGAAATAAAATATATTCATTAGTTCTTTTTTATTTCCATGTTGGGAAGTGTTAGGTGGTGTTAGGTAAATCTTGAATTTAGTGGCGAAAGTGAAATCCTTAGGACAAGGGTTGGTGAATTGTACTGGGTGATCCCTGTTCAGCGTTGCAAATTCCACATGTGCACGGCACCACCACCACCACGTAACACTGCTCATTGGGACCCGTTTTTAAATCATTTTTTTCTTCATTTGGCTTCATCTACCTCCCATTATATGCTAACGCAATCTGCACAATGGGATAAGTAGGTGCCAACTTGTTACTTCTATTATTACACTTAATTAATAATGTCCCTAGAAATAATTGGCTTTGTTTTGGGATCTGTTAGGTTAATTTATTTTTAAATTCAATGATTTTCATGAGACTTTTGTAAATGTATATTTATTTTTAATGGTAGCATTAAATAAGCACTAAATGTTGTGATTGTGGTCCTCTTAGTCACAGATTTTATTAAAAAGGAACGGCGTTAATGAAAAATTAAACACGCTCTAAGCCGTTTGTTTCAAATTAATGCAATTAAACTGAAATAAAATCTTCATATTGCTTATATTAATGAGTCCAAATACTATAAAATCGTGGATTACATAAAATATTTTTCTTTATCAACTTAATAACTTATCTTTTAACAAGCTATTTTTTTCTTATTTTTAATTTTACTCTTTAACATCAATTATTAATTGATGATAAAAAGGAATTTTGAACAAACTTGTTAAAATTCAAGAATACACACACATGTCTTTCAATGACTAGATTATTTGCATAAATCGGAATAATAAAAGCCTTCTATTTTTAGGGCAATCTGGGTCAGTCGGTGAAGAATAAATAAAAGTAAAATACAAATAAATTTAGACTTTAGTTTCTATATACAAATACATGTAGACTTTAGTTTTTATATGCAAATACAGTAAGAAATATTATACTAGCAATTATAATAAGATAACTGTTATAAAGATGAACAAACTCTTGTAATGAAAAAAGATTAAAGAAATTAAGCTTCCAATTTTCGTATGTAGAAGTTACTTTTTTCTTAGGACCCTTCTAGTAAAAAAAATAAAATTAAAGGCTCTTCATTGACAGTTAACGTTGAAGAGAATTGGAAGAAGGAGAAAGGAATATCTTAATGAGTTAGTTTTTTTTTTTTAATATTAAGGATAACAAAATTAATTACGAAATAATTTTATTCTATCAAATTAAGAGCATAGATCAATTGGGTTTTAAAAGCTCACACTCCCCTAATTTAAACCGTAAGGAGTCATCCAGTGAAACTTAAACAAAATGTGAAAAAGTGTGTTTTTACCAAAAATTTCAAAACATTATATATATGTATGAGTTTTTTTAATGTATTATTTTCACGAAGTCGTTGTTCAAAGAACATTTTTCTTTTTTCAATAAATTAAATGAAGTGGTTGACCTAAATGGTTGACATTCTTGAAATAATATCAGTGGCCTTGGTGACCAATAAAAAGTGATTTATAGGTATTAACAATAAATTAATGGTTGAATTAATTAACGATAGTCTTAATCTAATGATGTAAACTGACAATTTCATTCGGAATGTGTGGTTGGAATAGAAAAGAAGACTAAGATCTTTCGTAGCAGTTATTATTTATTATTAAGATGTAACAAATAACCTCTGTTATCATTATATAGCGTTATAAACTATAGACTATAAATTGTTATTACAGAAGAAAATATTTAGTGTACATTAAAGTTTCAACTCATTTTTTTTTTTTTATAAATATAGTTGATATAATAAAGTATCTATTAACTTTGTCAATTATTAATATATATTGAAAAACTTCACTGACTAATCTTAATAAAGTTTCTCTTTTTTAACCACAATTTTTCCAACCATGAAAATCAAGAGCCCAATCTAATCTTATTTATGTGTATTTGAAAGTAACTCCAAATTAAGTAGAGCTTCTTCTTCACCTTCATTGTTTGACACGATATTTAAGAATGACAAAGGGCGAAGGGGATTCGTGGTAACTTTCTCTGAGCTTTTCTATTTTTTTTAATTGATTTTAGGGTTTAAAATATAAAATTAATTTTTTACACGGAGATTTATTGTATAAAGTTGAATAGCATGCTAAAATCTATCTTATTGTACATGTATGAATAACATAATAATGGACTTTATTAGGAAATCTAAGAGGTATTATAAATAAAGTAAATATGTTTATATTTTAATTTTTTTAAACAAATAGGTGAGTTATAAATTTTAAAGTAGGTGTAAATCACTTTCAAAAACTTAACTTTACAATTTTTCTTTATCATACTAAGTAACTGTTTTAATATTTTATATCGCGTCTGGATTTATTTTTTTCATATTTAACATTGCAATTTTATGAGGATTTGTGAAAATTAAACATCTAGATTTTTTTTTCTAATTTTCAGTAATTATTTTATATGTTATGTTTTCGCTGTATTAAACATTACTAGAAAAGTATGACTTAAATTTACACTATTATTATTAAGAACAAATCAATTTTTAATATTTTGATTCGTGATTAAAAAAATCAAACAGTTAAACTGTTAAAACTATCACATACTATTCCAAATGATATCGAATTTATTATTCTGGTAAATTTTATTTTTCATCATACTATTTCTTTATTTTTAGAATAAAGAAAGAAAAGGTACAAGCATAACCGGACAGGGCACTAGGTTTCTCACTAAGGTCAACAGAACAAGGCCCAATTTTGAAAAGCCTCAGGACTTTTTTTTTTCTTTACATTGAAAATGTGTATAAACAGAACACATATACTAAAACAAATAAAATACGTCTTTCTTGTCTATATATTGGATGCAGACTAATTTGTTTTGTGGTATTGTAATTACCTCAATAAGCGCTTACAATATAAAGATTAATTACACTGTTTAACCACACATAGTGCTTAACCACTGAGTCTGATACAAAAAAAGAAACACAATGAAAATATGCAATAAACGCTTCATTGGGCCCAACATTCACAATGTATGGTAACTCTGAAGTTTTGTTTTTAGTATTGTTTGATTAAGAAATGTTACCACCTAATCATCCAGTGACAATATGTGGATCAATTAGTATTTGACACGAAACATCCTAAAATGTGTTGTCTCAAAACTTTGATGTTAAAAGTGACAACATAGATGATAAAGATTTTAGGCCGTGACAATGATAGTATAGACAACAAAAATGTGACACAGTAATGGAGAAGCAATACTCCTTGCTTCTATCGTTTACAGCGACTGATATCAACAGCAAAGTGAGTGACTATTGAGGGGAGATAGAGAAAACATGTGAAACATCTCCCTTTTTTGGATTCCCTTCAATAATTGATAGTGTTTGTTCGTCCAGATCGATAAGGGCAGTACAAAGGGTGTGAAGTAATGGACCTGAGAATAGGGGAAAGAAAAAGTGATCATGCAGAGTAAACGGACTTTGAATGGATTCAGATATAAGATGTCTTCCATTTACCTGTCATGTAGATAGGGTAGTTTTTGTCATCCGTATCTCCTAGAAGTGACAGGAAATCCCCTTTCGACTTTTTTGTCAAAACAGATGCTCTTTTCTGCCTGCTGATTGAATTCTCATCATGTACCTTTGAATGAAATCCAAATGATGTTTTAGTCAGAAATACACATGTTTCACTCATGGATTTGTTTACGATATCTTGACATGCAATTTCCTCAGTAGTTCAATTCTTTTATTGGTGAAGTGAATTGAGACACTTCCAAGCAGCAAAACATGCCCATGTGATTTGTTATGCAGAGGTCTGGATCAAAGAAATGCAAAACTGGATTTTGAATCACTTGCCTGATTAATAGGATGGTGGAGGTACATGTTTGCATGGAAGAAAGGTATTTCCCCCACCTCATGAACTGAAATTCGCTTCCTAGATGCAGTTTCAACATTAACAATCCTGCGGGTCTTTGTTTCTATCAGGTTATAAGAATGCCCCACAGAAACTTCTGACGATTGGATCCTCTGATGAAATAACGACACAAGAAGAAAACCTTAAACTTATGAACTCACTAATATGGGAAGGAAAAGGATGAAAATTCTAACACTCAGTGCATCATCTATGCTTGCAGCTTCAAGAAGGTTTCGAGAAATGAAGTTACGCCCAATACCACCAGCCACAATTTCATCTTCAGCAGGGGGTACAGAATTCAGAGTAAATGCCTGCGAATAGTAAAGCCAGTTTTTCACTTGCATATCATTTTTTTTCTTAGACATTGCCTGGCATAAGACCATGCTTGAATTGATAGAACTAGATGAGATCAAATGAAATGAAATTCAATCAAATTAAGCGTTCATTTAATATGTTGTGAAGGAATAGAGCAAATTCTCCATTCCATTTTATTCCTCCTAAACTTGGAGAGAGAATGAAGGTAAACAATAGAATGAAATAGAACAGGTTTTACTTGTTCCTATTACTATGTTCCACCTAATTTTGCTAGTTCCAACATGATACTATTTTATTTCATTCTCCTTCGTATCATTCCCTACCATCAATCCATTAGACAGAATGTCTGAGAATTATAGTTTTAATAACATGGTAAATCCTTAAATTCATTATATTACATATTTTAAATTGAGAAGTTTAAATAAAGAACATAATTTATTAGAAACAGTGAATAAGAATTCTCTTCATTGAACTCATGCATAGATAGTTGGTGAATTAGGAAATTTTACCAGTCCATGGCTATTGAACCCAAATGCACAGCTTGGTAGCTCCCCAGCATAAGTATAACCAACAAAGAAGTGTCCATCCGGCAAGATTCCTTTGATTAAGTACCTGCACTTGTAATTCCACGCAAAAAAAAAAACACTCACAAAGCCGTTTTAATTATTCGAATTCTGAAGCCAGGACAAGACATAAATGAATCTCTAAGCTTACGTGTGCCCGACAAGAGCAACATTTGCATCCTCATTGTGCGCAGCAATAGCCATAGATTCACCGACAACAGCAACATCGGAGCAATCATCCGAGGTATCCACGCTGGCACTTTTTGCCTCTTCTTTTGGAATAAACGCCAGAATCTCCTTCCTGAAGTTGATAAGTAAAATCTGCTCATACACACACAATACACAAAATATTAATGTTACAAGCTCATAGTTATGTTGCAGCATTTAATTATTTATGTATAATATATGGTTTTGCAATTACATCAAGAAGTGGCACACAGCTTCCTGCTGCAGTCCCCAAGAGTTCGTCCCAATGGCTTGGGAATTTGGTTTTGTTGGAATGAAAAAGTGCTTTGAGAAGTGATTCTGAATGAGGGGTGTGGGCAAGAGCAAAGGGTCGGAGATGGTTCTGTAGAATGAGATCTCTGGCCACTCTACTCCTTATGAGTTCGGAGAATCTTTGGCCAATTAAGAGACCCATTTCGAAAGCATCTTTGCATGGTCCAACTTCCAATATCTCAAGCCTCTCCCTATCCACACTGCAGCTTCCCATTTCGCTGTGGCTGCTATGTTAGGATCAGAAAAATATTCACTTTATTATGTCCAACCCTTATCCTTATTATTGCTTGAAAAATATTAAAAGACAAAAAATAATTAAGAAGGAGTAATCAGTAGTAGTAAATTAATTATGTCTTCCTTCACAAACATAAATCAAGTTAAAAGATGATAATTTAACTTTGTGGTTGATTTCGCCCCCCAACTTGACGAAGACGTACTTTTTAAAAAACAATTATATTAAATATTTGAACTTTTTATTGTATAATTTTTTTATGAATTTAATATTTTTAAAAATTAAAATATACTCTTGTTAGTTTATTTTATAAATTTAATTTCTGTAATGCTAGTAAAAATTAATATTCAATAAAATTTAGATTGTATATATAGTTTAACTATTTAAATTAATTTTATAAAATACAAAATACATTTTTCTCTCTTTTAATTTTTGCTGAGCAATCCACCAACTAATCTAGAAAAAGATAAACCAAATTTTTCAATCCATTGTTGATCCAGCGTCAAATATTAAAGTCACATGCGTTTAAAGATAAAAAATTGTGATATAATTTTATATTAACTTTCTCTTTCTTTTCTTTCCATTTCAACACAAATATCATTTATCTATAAATCAAACAAACTTATTTATTCTATTCATTTTTTTATTTATTTTGTCCATCCTTTCCAATACATCTTTTAGGATATTGAAAACGGAATCTTTTTTTACCTTATGTAGACCAAATTAAAATATCATTGTATTGTGTGTATTATTAGATGACAGTACAAATATTTTAATACTAAATAATACTTTTTATATGATAAAATTAAAAATAAATATAAATTGGATGTTGAAAATTATCAAGAATATTTTACTCAATATTATAATATTTATATTTATAAAAGTTTAAATTAAATGAAAAATCAATATTTTTTGAAAAAAATTAAAAATAAATTTAACATATTTTATTCTTCATTTGTTATAAAACTTTATGTCTTCAAAAATTCTAAATCATTTTCATTTTTTCGTTATAAAAATAGGTAGAGGTCATCTAGTAAAAATCTTAATATCTGTAACTTTCTTACTCTCCTACAAGCGAATATTTTTCCTTTTCTCTTTTTTGAGTATTTGCCAGATTTTTTTTTTTACTTCACGTGTTTGATCAATTAAGATTAGAAAAAATTTATTAGATCAAACTAGTGATGATATTATGATTTTCAAATATGTCAAAGTTGTTTGAAATTTTTAGTTTTGTCTGAAATCCATGTGATTCTATACAAATTTTGAAAGTTAACCTTTTTTATACAACAAGTTACCATCCAGGAAAAGAAGTTAACTTAAACTTTTGATATATTTGTCGTTAGAATTTTTTAATTTTCTTTCAGTTGAATTAGGTTTGTTATAGCTACTAATATTATTTTAGATAAATATGGGAATAAAATCGAAACTTTTGAAATATATAATTAGACAGTGTATTATGTGCTTAAAAGCTAAGCCAACAGGTTTGAATAAGGAAAATTGTTTTTGAACTTGTTATTATTTGTCATCACTACATATTTTACTTAAGTATCAATCAAATCATTAGACATAGACAATCAAACAGTGACATTTATTATTGAAAAAAAAAATCATTACTCAAGTGACAATGTTTTGTTCAAATTAAGATTCATAGCTTAAGTTAATTATCTATTATCAAAATTTTTCCTTAAGATCTCTCATCGCTCATGTGAATATAATTAGTAGTTTTGAATGTTTTGTTACAATAGAACTTGAAGAATGAGTAATGTCACTTAAACAATAGTTTAAGCGCATAAGTAATAAAAATTGGTGTTAATTCTCTTTTCACTATAACTTGGTCACTCACATGTTCATTTGAACACTCAAGCAAGGAAGGAATTGAATCAATTATCTTTCTATCATAGACATATCATTCAAGTGTTGAGATAACATTCAAGTGATATATTTTATGGCTCAAACATTAATTCACTACTTTAATTATATGATTTAATATAGAAAAAAGAAAAAACATATAGTTAGGATAATAGTTTAATTGAGTTGTGGTTTGTGATTTTAGTAAAAAAAAGAGAATATTTTAGTTTCACCAATGTAAAAATTACATAGTAAAAATTTAAAGAAAGTTCTTACTCTTTTTTAATATATTTTGTGGTAAGAACTATCTTAACTCATGGAGTTAAAGTCTGTAAATCAAAAAAGGTTTGAAATGAGTGAAATCTTCGTATTTAATACTATATACTTAATATAAGTATTATAGATATGGATGACATCAAATGATAATAAATTATATCAAATGACTTTGATATATAAAAAAAAAGTAATTATGTGATAAGTGTTATTTATGATTTATAATGTAGAATATCATCATAATCATCAATGTAATTATTTTGTGTGATGTTTTATGACAACTTATGATAAATGGTGTTAGTGGATGAACACCTTTTACTCAAACTTAAAATATTTAATCTCATCTTTTTAAAATATAACTGTAAATAAATTTATTATTTTAATTAAAATATACCTAATTAAGTTTATTTAGTATTAACTATAATTATTGATTAATTTTAGATTTTTACTACAGTAGATAGTCTAAATTTGTTACAGCTGATGGTCTTTTTAAGAGTCTGCTGCATTAATTTATTATTATTAATTTGGATGGATATCCAATTTTGAAGTGAGGAGCTATAGGATAAGAAGTCTAATCAATAGTGCTCAAGGTATTTAATTGCTTTGAAGTAGCATTGTCTGCCTATAATGATCGAGCTGAAATACGGTCCACAAAGTTGGTTATTTTCTTAATTTTCTCTTTGTGGAGGAAGACTCGAACAAAAGAACCTTAGCTACCTGACATATCTAACAATTGAAAATCCATGTTGATGCACTGAGTGCCACTTAATTTTTCCTTCAAATTAACTATTATTGGTTGAACATGGATCGTTTGTGTTGATCAAAGCATCTTGATTGACATGCAAGAAGACTCCATGTCCTAAAACTAAATCCAAAGTTACACTTGGATACCATATCAAGGTGTATTTTACATCAATCTGTTTCGCACTACCAAAGAAAAGAAAACAGTGATAATCTTATTATTGTCACATCAATTAGACAAGCTTCTAGCATGTAGAAATACATTACATCCATCTGCATTTTCCCTCTTCCTTAGCCTTTTTTTTGTGCGTATTCTCTTCGTAGCTCTTATATATTAAGGATCACAAAAGCAATTAGAACCCTTGCTTTGACCAGCTACTATGTTAGGAGGGGTCCCTTCATAGCTCTTATATTTTAAGGATCACAAAAGCAATTAGAACCCTTGCTTTGACTAGCTACTATTTTATGAGGGGAAGACAGATTCGAAGGCAAGGTCACATGAAATTTATTTATTTCAATATCTTACATAAATTTGTACTGGGGAAGGCTTTTAATGATTATTGCAAACTATTGGCTTCACTAAGTCTCTTAACATTTCCAAAGGGGTTGGAAACACCTAGGTCCCACAGAATAAAGGAACATTAAACTTTAGGGCAAATCAAATATATTTGCATTTTAACAAAAGGCAATTTCCATTGTCAAGTCTCAAGTACCATATGTAAAATTTATACTTGCACATTAATTAATCAGTTAATCACTGGCCCTTTAAGTGATTGGCACATGGAAAATTGATATATTTTATGAGTAAATTGCTCTTAATGACAAACAACTTTAGCCATTGTGTAGGTTAAAGATGGGGCAATCATCAATATAAACAAGACACTAAAAAGGGCTGTTAGATTCTATAGAAATGGGTAAGAAAGCTGCAATATAGACTTTGTATATCTAATTCCAACATTAACTGCAATAGCATCCTTCCATGTTAGGGATATAAACTTTGTATATCCAATGCCAACATTAACTGGAATACCATCCTTCCATGTTAGGGATTGCCATTCACCGAATAATGATACACTTGCTGCATACTAATCTTAACAAAACCCTTAAATTTAGGATATCAACATCATAAGACGATTCCTCCATGAGAAAAAGCAAAGCAATACAAAATTAGATGTGATATAATACTAGCATGGTAAACCTATTAAAATTATTTTAGTATATTTGTTAAAGAAAATATATTCAGAGAAAAATATTTCAAGTTACATTATTTAAAAACAATTATTTGCAAATATCACATCAAATTCATGAAAACATAAAGATTACCTCTTTCAGCTAAAGATTATGAAGTTCTTCTAAACCCAATAATATTTTTCGAAACTCTTAACAAACGGAATATTTTCCATCATTACATAAACACTTTAATAAAAAAAATTCATAACGTGGACAATTGTATTACAAATTAGTTTTACCACCTTCTCCAAGTAATGGGTTGCAGATTGTGTTAATATACTTCTTCAGTTTTCCACACACTCAATAACATACATAGAACTAAACTTCCTCAACAACAATCATTAATATTAATAACAATGGCAAATCATATCGATAAAAGTACTTAATAAAAATTCAACACAGGCTCCTTGATTCTAACAGTCCCCAAGTTTGTAATTACAAGAAATAACCAAGATATATCCCTTCATATATTATTTGGTGGCCTTGCTTGATAATCCCAAAAAACTATTTGCTACCGTGATGAAATTAAAATATTGATCAGAAAAATATAAATTACACAACTCAAATTTTACCTTTCAAGGTCATACTCAGAATACATCCTTACTATAAATTTATTTTATTCCATTTTTCATTGTGGACAAGAAGCTTGCCCCTTATGATGGTATTATCAAATGTTTCTGTGAAGTTTTGATCCAAAACTCAATGGTATGAACTCAGTAAAAATACATTTATGATTACAAGACACCTTATTTTCTGAATCTACATATAATACAAACACAAAGTACAATCCCTCACATACCAAAAATCACGAGAAACAAATATACAGGGATATGTTTGTAATTGAACAACTTTGTGGCAGACTTCGCGTCTAGGAACTTGTTGCTGAAAAAGAGCACCTCCCAAGACGAGGTAGACTCTGTACTTCTATATAGTATGGGCTTGAGTTAACATGTCACTCATGTGTGGCCTCACTTACTACTTGGAACTTGAAGAACTCCAGTTGAAAAAAGCAGTTTAACCTGATTCCAAAACCCTTGTCGCAATGCACTCAACAAGAAAAAGAAGACTGTCAAACTGCAAACCTTAATCTATCCCTAATTGGAAATCTGATACCAATGAACCTCTTACAGTCCCTTTTCAGCAACTCAACAAACATAAAGCACATTATAAGCAAAAATTGCCAAACATCCCGCATGTCAAACTTGTAAAAAATAGAAAAGCAATCAAGTTAAGAAAAAAGTACACATGTTCAATATATGTTCAAGATAGTACAGATACAGTGTATAATACTGGGGTCTTACATAGAAAGGAAAAGGGAGCTCCCTTCAGTCCAAGTACAGGAAACTTAAGAATCAATTTGTCTCCCGCATCATTCACTCATTTGATGAGCATCTTTCAGAATCACTCAGCATTTGGATGAATGAGTCGGCAGCTAATTGAATCTTATTGCCACCTATGAGTGGACTGAAGAAAGCTCTCTTACCAACATTTGTTAAGGCTCAGTCTTTTGCGTCCCTCTACAGTTTAGCTTAGTTATAAAGCAAGGATACAGATCTGCATGACCCTGAACATAAAGTAGAAGAAACTCGTATCAAACATAAGCACACAAGATAAGTTACTGTTATGCTGGGTATGAGAACGAAAGATAAAGCAAGAAAACCATCTTACAAAGAATCATGTTATACCCCAGAACGATGGCTTGACCATCCAACATCTCGCAGACTGGCCACAAGAACCATGACACCCTAACCTTAGGGAGCAACTCACAGAATCTAAGAAGAAGTGAAGGGCTTTTTATAAGCTAGGAGAGGGGAGGGTTCTGAATTTAGCTCCTGACAGTTTGTAAAATAAAATATATATGAATCAAGTAAACAAGAAAATAATTCATTCATTTCATTATTTTATTTGTGTAAATCATGAAATTAGATGTAAATTGTAAATTAAGTAATGGAGGGAAATATTAAGAGCTACAGGAAAAAAAAAAAGTTAAATCCATTCTTTATTTTATTGGAAAATTATGCATACTCTACTTTAATATAACAGCAGGAATAATAATGGTTCCTGTCTTGAAAAGAAAAAACACAAACAACCACTTGAATCTGTAGTGAGTATGGAATAACTTTAAAAATGGAGAAGAAGAGTTTTCTTTATAAGAATGGTGAAATTTTACATTAATTTTATGAGAATATATTTCAAAAGGAATTATTAAAATATGTAGGTTGTGCTTGAATACTAGGATTTTTCTTTAGAAGTTGTCACCTTCAAATAAAATTTCAATGATAATTAAAATAAAAAAATGAAGTTATTAGGAACTATTATGATATTAATATAAAAATAATATATAAAAATTGTGTATAAGTGTGACAAGTTTTATTTGATATTTTGCACTGAAGTTAGTTTTAGTTTTTTTTTTCAATTTATTAATTTACATAAAATAAAAATTTGTGATTTAAAAGTAAAAGTTGTGTAAAAACTGATGAAAATTTATTACTATTTATTAGATAAATAGTAATTAGTATACTAAATGGTATCATGAGTTTTTCTAAAAAATAATGTGTAAAATTTGTTAGTAATGTGTTTTGTTTATTTAACTCATATTTAATATTATATTTGAATAATTGATTTGTTTATAATAAAATAGTAAGTGATGTGAGTTAATAAGTAAATATAATAATATAATTTGGTGGATGTTTATTAATATGAATTAAAATTATTGTACTTAATTACACTTACACCACATTTCCATCTTAACAAAAAAAATTACCTAATTTATTGAATATCTGATCGTTTTTCATCAGTATACAATGCACTATCATGCATATGTTATAGCCACACTACATTGGGAGGGGTCTTAAATCCAAGTAAATATAACAAAATCGAAAACAATACTAATGATAATATATACCTATACAATTCTAAATATTTCTACCCAACATAACCTACAAAGATAATAACTAAGAAGACAGAAAAAGATGCACAATATCTCCCAGTTTCTTCACTAATGTAACCCAAATCTATCTTTACATTTATGTTTTTCAATTAATCTATGGATCCTACTGGTTGTATTTACAAATTTCATTAACCACAGTTAGAAAAAATAACTACTTTTTAAAACAATTCAAATCATTATTATCATATTTAACTAAAGAAACACATAATCTTTACAGATTTAATAACAATATTTTACTTAATATCTTGAAACCAACCAAATGGATTGTATTATTACAACCATTTTATTAATATTAACTCATTTTATTTTCTATTTTATTCAAAACAATTTAAATAAATCAGACATTAACAATTAATCTATATTTTTATGAAATTAATCTAGTTTTTTTCCATATTATCACACACTAATTACTTCTTATAAATTAATATAAACATTTTTTTTAAATTAGTCAAATAATCTATAAAATTATTTGTTAAATTATTTATTTTTTATACACAAATTTTTGTATTTTTAAACAATAAATTTTTATTTTATACAAATTAAATAAATATAAACATAATTAAATTAAAGTCATTATATTCCTGATAATTTCTATTAGAAAAAATATATCAACTGATTAAATTGAATACTCAATACATATGACATCTTTAATTTATTTCTTACAATAAAAGTTGTTTTTGGTCCCAGTGAATTTTCTTTTATTAATTTCATTAAAGTAAAAATGATGACTTCAAAGAAAGTGATTTGTTTGTATAATTTTTTTTCAAATATCTACCCATTCTCATAAGTTAAGTGCAAAATTGCACGTTCCTATCAAGAAAATCTCGGTACAATGAAAGATTCTTACAAGAGTATAGAGTATATTTTCATATGAAGGGAGGATGAGTGACATCTTTGCAGTATGATGCTTGGGATAAAATATTCAAATATGCTTATTGTAATATTCTTAAGAATTTATATGTGATTAATATTAATATAAATTATTTATGAAAGTAACAACTTCAACTAAGAATTACTAATTTGCTGATGACATATATCATGTTTTCTCTTAATTTTGGTAACTGGACGGTTTAAGTGAAGAAATATTAAATCTCAAAATGAACTCTTCTTATCATACAAATATGATGTCTAATTCAAAATTATTGTCATTACATCATTCAATATGTTGAGTGAATGATATCTTGACATGACTATGACAGCTGACTGTATATATATTTTATAAAAATACCTCAATAATAAAATAATTGAAAAAATCATAATTTATAAAGGAGGATAAATTATACATTCAGACTTGAGAATTATTCAAATACATAATATATTAAATGGTTTGACAATTGATAATTATTTAGAAAATAAAGTTTTTTTGCTTTATTAATGTACACATAGATGCTAAATTAAACCATTAAACTCCTGATGTTTGAGTTTTTTGAACACTTGTATTGCTATTGGATTATGTGTAGTAGTAGAAAGAGAAGAGTAGGTTAGAGCAGACATAGTGTGGTGTAATAACATCACATCAAGGATGAGTGGCTACAGAAAAGGGTCTTGTCAAAGGAGAAAAAGCTGTGTAGCAAATGTGGAAGAGATATGGGTGTCTCTTGCATGCATCTCACTCCCATTTCCCTCTTCATTACCCTTTCATTTCAATTTGTCCCATCATACCTTTTTCACATTACCTCCTCACCTGTCCATCCATCACCTATTCTACTACCCACCTTCAATTCAATTACTCACTCTATTTCCTTCTTTAACCTTTTTTTTTGGAACTTGTTTCTGTCACCCCTTCCAATACAAATCCATCTCAATTTATCTTTAAATACAGTTGCGTCATTCTTTTATCATCACCTCTGTTACCACCTTACTTGATTAAAAGTAATATTTGTTGTGGAGTATTTATACCTAATAACCATATAAATTGTTAACCTTACTTGGAAACCAGTTAATGATATCTAATAGTGAAGATAATGTTATCCAATAACCTTATCAACTTATACATATTTTGTCAGTGATTAAAAATGAAAGATATTCTTTTAAAATATAAATTCTTAACCTTTATTATCTTAACCTAAAATAAACACTCTCCTACAAGTTTTAAAATTGATTAGATTTGTATATAAAAGTAAAGAAAAAAAGGTTAAACATAAGACAGCAGAGATCACGTGATCAGGTGTAGAAAGTATGGTGAGAAAGGAAGTGAGTATATTATTAGAAAGAGAAAGGAAGAGAAATGTGGAGGAAGTACAGAGACTAGATAGGTACTGAGCTAGGAGGTCACTTCATGGGACAACGCCATATGATATAATGTGTTCAGTCACATTGCTCCATTCAAACTTCAAATTTAAATTAAAAAAATCAATCCACCAAAATTTGAAAAATTGAAACTTTTTGGAACGTTGAATTTTATTTTAAATGCATTCACTGTAATGTTATTTTTCAAAACTTGTACTTTTTAAAAATTAAAATAATAATATTTAAGAATTGGAAAATACAGTTTATTGTTATCATTAAAATTCCTTTTTAAAGTATAATGATAATTATCAAAATATAATAACATAAAAAAATAACTTACAAAAAATTATTAACAATAGTGAGTTTTTTTATTTATTAACAACATCCTCCTAATTTTAATCAAGTTAAGTTTTCATTTTTCTTTTATGAATGATTTTTTTTTTTTTCCTTTAATATGCACAAGCCGTACATTTTAATTATTTTAATTCGTTAAAAAGTATATGGATGCTTGTAGTTGTAATTTTAACAATCAATACTTGAATCAATGATATTACTTGTTTGTTCAAGCAATACTAAGAGAGAAAAGTTCAACAGATTATCTATTTGGAGAGTTACTCAAACAACATTAATTAGCTTAACTAATATGGATACTCACTTAAATAATAGTTTCACATCTTAAGTGATTGAGCTTTTCTGTATTTAATAAAAACAAGTTGATAAACATCTTAAGTGATGAGTTTTTCTATTTTCAATAAAAACAAGTTGATAAACTGAGGCACACCTGCTTATTATTATGACATGATATATTAATTATGTGTGTTTATATAAATACCTAACACTCAAGTTATTATCATTTTAAATAAGAGTGAAAAAATGGTCTAGTCTTCCTTCTTTTAGCAAGTAGGGTGAATTCATATATTAAATCATGTAAATATTTTCTATTAGTAAATTTATTAATGCAAGATTGAAGGCTTATTAAATTACAAATGAATGTAAGTTTGAAGACTTCTTAAATTATAATTTGTGTGTATGAGTTATATTTGATCATTGTGATTGGTTGCTTGATGATTTAATTTTGATTAATTATAATTTTCAAGATTTCAATATCTACTTTCTTTTTATTTTCTCCTACAATTCAATATTTATTACAAGTCGGAGTGTAAATAGTTGTCTATGTCTTTTGGGTGATTGATGTACAAACTATTTAAAAATTATCTTATTCATAACTTGAGATGCATTGTTATTTTGGGATTAAAGTTATGTATAATGAGATATTGGATTACTTATAATGAGGGATGAGATATGTAAATTAATCTCTCTATAAGTTTATAAAAGAGGTTTAGCAGAGTTATATTTCATATTATTTAAGTTTTCAAATTATACAATATGAATTGCATTTATGAGATAAGAAAAAAAAAAGAAATACCAAGGATTGTATTTTATTATCAATTAATTAATTATTGTGATTAAGTTAGCATTTTAAATTTTACAATAATTTATTAAGAAAAAAAAATCGCAATACAATATAAAATTTTTAAGGCTTTCAAGTCTACACTACTTGTAAAATTTTTAAGGCTTCCAAGTCTACACTACTTGTGAAACTTTTATACAACCAAACCTTTTTTATAACTCTAGACAAAATCTCAGCACAACACTTTCTAGAATTTTATTACAAGAGCTTATTAACCACTTTGGTTAAAAAAAAAAAAAAAAAACAGGATCATCTAAAAAGTAAGAAGCTAAGTTTTACTATTCTGATAATTTTATTCGGTTACAATAACTTTTAACCAACTAAAGTAAAGCCACGTGGCGTTTGAAAGAATTCTAACCAGGTAAAATGATAAATTAAAATTAGACGACGTATTTTATTTAGTGACATTTGTTTTACTACAACGAGCGTTTGTAATTTTCATTTTGTAAACTGATACAGTAGGAGCGTCAAAATCCTCTTGCACAACGTAGCCGAAAATTTGACAAGTAAAAAACCGTACAATGGCTGATTATAAATGTTTGCAGTTTGAGGATTTGTTTTTTCCTATTAAAAAGTCGTTTTTTGAATTAAATATTAAAATTACAAGTAGCTTAGTTGAATTTGATTTTTGATTTAATATAAAATTTAAATCGAATCAATATTTGTAATTTGGTTTGATCTAATTCTATAGTTTTTTTATATAAAATTGTTAAAATAATTTATAATAAAAAAAGCTTGTTAAACTAATTTTCGTGTAGTAATTATCATAATCGTATTTTTAAGTTTTTATTGTATTCATAAATAAATTAGATAATTTCACAATTAAAAATGATAATATAAATTTGTTATAATGTTTTGTAAACATGACATAAATATATTACAAATGCAATACAGTAAAATAACTCCTAAAATGTTACACCTATATGTGTTTACCGATTACTAATTAATTAAAAAATATATATTTTATACAAGCTATTTAGATTAATTTTGTTTAATTTTTTCAAAAACATACCCGTTAAATAAAAACTACATTTAAAAATAAATGAAAAATTAAATTTGATTATGTTCAATTTTTCGAATTAATTTTCCATTTTTAAATTATTTTAGTTTTAAACACTTCTAGTACTACTAACCCGTGATGATGACATGATTCACATTGTAAATAAATTGAGAGATAAACTAAATAGTGACAAATTAAGGTTATATTTTTTTATTTAACTATTTAAAAAATATCCTTCTTAATTTGAACTCAAATATGAAAAAACCTAAACTTATAATTTTGGACTTTTAACATTTCTTTTCCTGTGGTTAAAAGGGGCAGAAAAAGGAAATGGTAAGGAATTGACACTCAACTTAGCAATGGATTAATTTTCTAATTAAATAAATAATTTGTTATTAATGATAAAAACATCCATTATTCTAACTATATTTTATTTATAGATTTTTCTTAAATTTAAGAACACCCATATAATGCAGAATAAAGTTTTTGCATCATTGCAAGAAGTTATCAAAATGGGCTTCAGAGCTTGATAGATTAAGGAGTGAACTAGAGCCAGTTACTTCCTGCACTATTCAAAGTTGTAAGCTGCACTGTATAAGTTTTTAAAATACTAAAAATATTTTTAATATTTATATTTTAAAATTAAAATATAAAAAAATTATATTAATAAAATATTTACTACTTTATCTGATTATTTTAGTTAAATGAATATTAAATTATAATTAAATAATTATTTGAATATTTATTTAGTCTGTATAGATATGCAATTTTTATGTATTGATTATTAATAAATATTACTATTTTAACATCTTTTAATTCTTACATTATTATTTTATATTTTTTAGTTTTTATATTCTAGATTTATAGAAATAAATAATTTGATAATATTTTTAAAAATAAAAAAATGTTATTTAATAATAAGAAAGTAATGAAACCATGAAAAACTAAAAATTAGTAATGTACATATCAAAGATACTTTTGGTATTTTAAAAAACTATACAGTATAGATTAGAATTTGTATAGTGTAGGAAGTAACTGCCTGAACTAAATGGATTTGTCTAAATTCTGTATAGGCCCAATATTTATGGATCTTCTGTGTCTGAATTTTGACAGAAATCCCTCCTCTTACTTTTTACAACCTCTTTTTCTTTTTATTGAAATTTAATCCAAAAATATTATTTTATTCTTCAATTTTCTTCTTTTCTGAATTCGATTCATGCAAATTCCTCTGGAAAGATAAAGCGGTCACACACCACAATCAGTTGAAATCTTCCATGAAAGAATAACATAAATTGAAAATGTATTTATGCATCCACATGCTATCCAATATACATCCCCAATAATAGTTAATATTAGTGAATTGAATTAGACCATACCACCAAGAAGCACACGTTTATTGTTCTTATACCACAAAAACTCAAATTATACTACTAATTACATATTAAGAAAAAAAAATAATCAGCTTAAGTAGTTAGCTTCAATTGATAAGCAATGCAAACTTTTTGTATGTAATTGTTTGTTTTCACTTTTTCAAAGCCTTTTTTTTTTTTTTTTTTTTCAATTTTTT